>Ga0209342_10000176_pt1 | contig 69562 bp, 36 predicted proteins | sample RifCSP16_2_FD_184023 | JGI IMG/M metagenome (GOLD analysis project Ga0209342, IMG submission 184023) | Soil microbial communities from Rifle, Colorado - Rifle CSP2_sed 16_2 (SPAdes) (version 2) | ecosystem: Environmental > Terrestrial > Deep subsurface > Rock core/Sediment | place: Rifle... | reverse complement strand
GGCGCTGGATAGGCAGGGTCGTGTTTCCCCAAGTGAGTCTCCGATGGGGCTAGGCTGGCCGTTGACTGCTCACCAGGCACAGTCTACCCCATCGGTTGGCTCGCTACCATATTACCCTAATAGGATAGGCAACCGCTTAGCGTAAACGGATGGCGTGCCCTGGCCGCCGCATGCGTTGATGCAGGCTTTGTGGTACGATTTATTCGCGGCAGGCACACGCTGACTCGCGCCGCCAAGTCGCGGCGTAGCGATAAGCGATAAGCCATACGCGATAAGCGAAAAGCCATCCGCTGTCGGCTATCTGCCATCTGCCATCTGCAACATGCGCGTGATTTCAGGAACCGCCAAAGGCCGTAAGCTGAAAGCCGTGCCCGGCGATACCACACGCCCCGTCACCGATCGCGTCAAGGAGGCCGTGTTCGACATCATCGGCGCGGACGTGCGGGATGCGCGCTTCCTCGACCTGTTCGCCGGAACGGGCGGCGTCGGCATCGAGGCGCTCAGCCGGGGGGCGCGCGAAGCCGTCTTCGTCGAAAAGGAGCGGCTCGCGCTCGATGCGATTCGCGTCAACCTCGAGCATACGCGGCTGTCGGCGCGCGCGCGCGTCGTGCGCTCCGACGTGTTCGGGTTTCTGCGTGGGAATCCGCAGGCATTCGAGTATATCTACGTCGCGCCGCCGCAGTACCGGGACTTGTGGCTGGCCGTGCTTCGCTCGCTCGACGCTCGGCCTGGCTGGCTGGCCGATGACGGTGAGATCGTCGTGCAGATCGACCCGCGCGAATACCAGGAGACGGCGTTGGAGCACTTCGAGCCGATCGACCGCCGCCGCTATGGCACCACGCTCGTCGTCTTCTACGCGCGCAAGACTTCGGGTGCTGGCGAAGACATATGAGGGTCAATCCGCGTTTATCCGCGTTCATCCGCGTCCTGATTTTTCTCGCGCTCGTGATCGGCGTCGTCGGGTGTGGCCGGTCGCCGCAGCCCATCGTGGTCGCCGCCGTCGCCGCGGCCACGCCCACGCCGGCCCCGACCCTTTGGCCGCCCTCTCCGACGCTTGCTCCGCGCCCCACACCAACGCCGAGCGTCACACCCGCCGGCTGGAAGACGATCCAGGAAGGCGTGCAGATTCGCCAGTCGACGGCTTTCGAGGATGGCCGGGCCACGCACGTGTACGCCCTGCGCCTCGATCCGTCGCGCGTCGACGTGCATGTGCGCTACGATCCCGAGAACCCGCGCCGCGTATCTGACTGGTTCACCGCCGAGCGAGCACTGGCCGCGCTCAACGCCGGCTTCTTCAGGCCCGACAATACACCGCTCGGGCGGTGGGTGATCGACGGCATCACGTTCGGCCACCGCCATCGCCGCATGCAGGGCGAGTTTCGCGTCGGCGGTGGAGGCGTGTCGATCCGGCGCCTGAGCGAGCCTGACCTGGACGATGACGCCCGTATTATTGCTTCGATCGAGTCGTACCCGCTTCTCCTCTTGCCTGGTGGCATTGTCAATCCATGCCTGGCCCACGCCGACGAGCGGATAGAACGTTTAGTTCGTTCCCGCCCCTGCGTCAATTTAACCGACTTGGCCGAGCGTCTCGTCGTCGGCATCGACGGCGCGGGCTATCTGCTCTTCGTTCTGTTTCCATCCGAGACATTCACACTGCCCGGCCTCGCCCGCTGGCTGAAGCACAGCGATTTCAACCTCGATTCTGCGCTCAACCTCGATGGCGGCAGCTCGGCCGGGATGTTGGTGCAGGCCGGCGATCGGGTGTGGGGCGAGGACTCGGGGCGCGATATGCCTGGCGCGATCGTCGTGCTGCCCAAAGTGTTCGGCAGCGGCGGCGAGTCGCCATGAGACGATTCTTCTTCTTCCTCGCCATGCTGCTCGCCTGCGGCTGCGCTTCAGTCGACGTGCGCTCCCAGCCATTACCACCGGCTTCAACATTCACGCCGTCTCCCACGCGCACTCCCGTTCCCGCCGACACCGGGTGGCAGCCGGCCGGCGACGGCGTCGAAATACGCGAGCTTGACGTAGCGCACCAGCTTCGCCGCGACCGACTGTTCATCGCCCGCGTCCATCCAGGCCGCGTCACTTTCCGCGTGCGCTACGACCCGATTCGCCCCCTGCGCGTCGGGCAATGGTTGGCGGGGGATGGGGCGAGGCTGGCGGTCAACGGCGGGTTCTTCGATCTGGAAAATCGCGCGCTGGGGTTGCTGATCGCCGACGGCGTGCCGTTCGGCCAGACGTACGTCGACCTGGGTGGCTTGTTCGGCGTGCGCGAAGGTCGTGTGCAGGTGCGCTCGCTTATCGTTCAGCCCTATACGCCGGGCGAAGCGTTCGATCAGATGGTGCAGTCGTTCCCGACGCTGCTCGTCGACGGAGCGATCAACGCCGAGATTCGCGACGACGGCCGAACTGCGCCGCGCGCCGTAGTCGGCGTCGACCGGCAGGGACGCGTCGTGTTCCTCGTCAGTCCACGCCCGGCGTTCAGCGTCACCGGCCTGGCCACCTGGCTGGCGCGATCGGATCTCGATCTGGATTCGGCGCTGAATCTCGACGGCGGCACGTCGTCAGGGTTGCTGGTGCGCACGGGGAACGGGACCTGGGGTGTCGATTCGTGGGTGCCGGTGCCGGCGGTGATCGAAGTGCGCTAAGAGTGTATCAGGCTGGTGGAAAACTCGCCGTGAATCTACTGCCCTGCCCCGCATCGCTATCGGCCTCAATGAAGCCCCCGTGCAGGCGCACAATTTCGTGGGCAACTGCAAGCCCCAACCCATTGCCGGGAATGTGACTGACATTTCGACCACGATAGAAACGCTTGAACAAGTGAGGCATGTCTTCGGGATCGATCCCCCTGCCTGTGTCTTGAACCTGAAGGCAGACGCGATCCGGTGTGCGATACGTGCTGACCCGCACCAGACCGTCAGACGTGTAACTGATGGCGTTCGCCACCAGGTTCGCTACGACTCGGCTCAACTGGTCACGTGCCGCCCGCACGGGCGGCAGGTTCACGTCGGGATGGAAGGTCAATGTCAAGCCGGCGGCAACCGCGCGTGGTTGAAGCTCGGTGACGACCTGATGGGCGACCGCGTTCAGATCGACGAGTCCGAAAGTCGCCGTGAGGTTGTCGAGCTCCAGATGCGAAACATCGGTGATGTCTTCGACGAGGTTGACCAGCCGGGCCACTTGCTCCTTGAGGATAGCCAGGTAGTGCTGCCGCTTGTCGGCCTTTCCGCGTTCCAGCAAGCTCAAGTACAGGTGCAGGTTCGCCACCGGCGTGCGCAGCTCGTGGGAGACATCACTGATGAACTTAGACTGAAGGCGGTCAAGTTCTCTCAACTGCTCGTAGGCTTTCGCCAATTCGTCACGTTGATGGCGCAGCGTCTCCTCCGCCCGCTTGCGCTCGGTGGCATCGCGGATAACAGCGACAACCATGCTATCTTCTTCCGTGTCGAGTGGGCTGAGCATAATGTCCACAGGAAACTCGCTCCCATCCTGCCGCCGGCCATACAGTTTCAGCACGCCCCTCATTGGACGGACATAGGGGTTCGACGCATAAGCTGCACGCTGTTCGACGTGCCGCTCTCTGTAGCGTTCCGGTATCAGGGCTTCAATCGGCTGGCCGAGCAATTCGGCGCGACTGTAGCCAAATAGCGTCTCCACGGGCGCGTTGACACGCACGATGCGCCCGTCACGGCTCACCACGACGATCGCATCCGGTAGGAGTTCAACAAGCTCTTGCTGCATGTCTGCGTTGGTACGGTTCATAGGCGCACCGCCGTCGATATGGATGAGAGTCCCAGCGCGAAACTGCCCCCCGAAGGGCAGAACCCGGCGTGCGGCCGCAGGTTCCGCACCAGGCTCTTTAAGGATACTCGCATCTGCCGGAAGGTCAAGCCGCAGACCTTATGCTCGACACAGGGAGGCCCATGGGGGTATGCTTCGCGCAGAACGGGGTGATGACCCATCACCGTCTGCCCGCTTCGCGCCATCGGCGATCCCGGCCTGCGAGCAGAGGACCCGAGTTCATCCTTCGACTACGCTCAGCAGCGTTGCGAAGGCTCCGGGCGGACTGTCCCCCCAGGCTTGCCTGGCGGCACTGTCCAAAAGCTTGTCCTGCGAAGTCCCCGACCGAAGGGAGTGGGAAGCACGGTCGAAGGACGTACCACGTCGAGAGCGTATAACAGGGACACAGTCATCCGCGTCCGCCGGTGGGCCTCCGGATCCCCGACACGGGAGGTCTGTCTGACAGTGTACATCGGAATCGACTGGAGTCAAGCCCAACAGGACGTGTGTTTTCTCGACGTACGCTAAAGACTTCGGAAGTCTCCCGAAGACTTCCGAAGTCTATCCCCGCTGGAATCCCCATTCGCGCCAGGCACATGTGGCTAATCCAGTTCCCTGAGTTTCCTCAGTTCCCTCCTTTCCATTCGCGCCACGCACACGTGGTTGATGCCTTCAGGGCCGCTTTCCCAGGTGACGTCGTCGGGAGCGAACCCGCAGTACGCCAGGATACTGGTGAATTCTCGTGGCTGGTAGTAGTTGGCCTTGTAGCCGAGGTACTTGCCCGTCAGCGCAAACCCGCCTGGGGTGAAACAATCGGCGAACAGTACGCCGCCGGAAGCGAGCAGGTCTTCGCGAATCAGTCTGAGGTGACTCACCAGGTGAGGCCTGGACATCCAGGTGGATAACCCCACAAACACGACGATGTCATAGGGCGCTGTGCATTGAAGCTGTCTCCTGACGTGTGCCGACGCCAAGTCGCCTCGCACGAACTCAAAGCCGATTCCCGCACGGCGGGCCGCCTGAATCAGCTCGCTTTGAATACGCCTGGCGGGGTCGAGGTCTGAAGCCAACACGTAGATTGCCTCGATCTCTTTCGGATTCGACCGCGCAATGCGTTCCAGCGGCTGAAAAAGATCGAAGGCATAGCCGCTCGGAGCAGTCATGATTGTGATGATATCTCTCTCGGCCAGTTCTTCCAGGCGCTGTCGCAGCTCCGTCTCGATCAGGCGGTTCAGAATCTGCAAGCGGCGATAAATGGCCCGGTGGAGCGGATAGCCCAGGAAAATCCGGTCGAATAGACCATAGGGCTGACTGTCCTGGAGATAGATAGCCTTCATCATCTCTGCCGAATATCCCTCTTTGAATAGCAGTCTCCCCAGTCGTGACAGGGGGAACGCCAGCTCGCGGGCGCTCCCGCGGCCCAGGTTGGGCAGGGCATAGCGTATCAGGTAGCGGGAACTTAACGCCTTCTTGACGACCGCGGACGTTTTCGACAGCTCGACGCCGGCCTTTCCCAACTGCCCCTGGTTTTCCATGTGTCCCTCCAGATTACTCAGAGACTGCCTTAAAACCCCGTGGTTGACGCATCCCCACGCGTCAACAGCGGGCATAGGGAGCGGGCATGGGGATGCCCGTTCTACGGGTTTGATGCCCGCTCTATGGGTTTTAAGACGCGCTCAGTGGATAGCTCCCCCGTCAATAGGCAGCGTTCGAACGAAATCTAGAATGTGTCGCAGGGTCTGTCCGACGGACAGGCCCGTCACATCGATAACTCGTGCGTATCTTTCACCCCGGCGGCGACGGAAGAACGATACTACGTGCCGGTACATCACTCGAGCCTGGGTCAGATCCAGTATATTTTCGTGAGGATCGAGTTTCTGCCCGCCTGCTACCAGGCGAGCCAGCGCCACCTCCGGAGCGATGTCCAGATAGACGATCGCATCGGGAAGTTCCATCAAGCCTAGTTTCAACCGGACGTCGATCCGGCGCAGCCAGCGCATCATTTTCAAACCGGGTATCGCGCGGATCAGGTCGGGCGACAACGGCTTGCCTTCCATGACATAGTCGTACAAGATTTCGAGGCGGAGGAAGGGATTCGTCAAGGTGGCGAGGGCGGACGCAGGGGCGTCCGCATCCACGTAGTTGATCGCGCGACCACCGGCTGAGAGGAGCAGGTTCCCTTCAGAGAAAACCACGCCGGGTTGGTAACGGCCGACTGCTTGCTGGACAGTCCGCGCCTGTGCAGCCAGATGGAGTAGCTTCAATAACGGATACAGCCTGCGATGCGCCGCGGTTGATTTCGATAGCCACCAGAACAATCGACCGATCCGGACGGATATCATCTCTCCATCGGGCGCAAATCCCGGTGCGCACAGGTCTTCTTGCGAGGCCTTGCAGGACAGGCCGTCGCCGACGGCCGCGGCCGTCACATCCAGCTCGGCCGCCGCGAGACTGGCCAGGGCCGGCGTCACCGTGCTCTTTCCGCAGCCGTCGATGCCGATGATACTGACGTAGAAGCTCATAACGCGGCCTCCTGCCGCAACCGAACCTTTGGGACGTCTGAAAATTTCAAACTCCAAACTTCAAACTTCAAACTCCAAAGTAGGGTCTCCTGCCAAATCCCGCTGTAGGGACGAACCAGGGGCGCGCCCATCCAGTAGGGGTGCCGGCGACGAACCTGACCAGACCTGCGACTTCGAATCCAATCCGGGCCGGCGCGGTGAACGTGTCCTCATCCAGCGCGAGGGTGGTCGGCTGATGGTCTACGAACTCCACGTCGATGGGTGTGCCGGGAGTAATCTCGTACTTGCGGATACGGCGATCGAGATTCCGCCAATCCAGGAGCGTCCGGACGGTCTGCCTGCGGCCCTCACACGGGATACAGCACAAGACCAGGCGCGGCTCGCCGATGTCGCATCCTCCGCGAATCGGAAGCTGGGGGAAGTCGAAGTTCAGGAGTATCCCGGCGAACAGCCGGAAGCGGTCACGCCGGTGAGCGTGCCTGATTTCGACGCGCTCTGCGCACTCGGGCCGGGCGATACACCGGATAGCCCGCAACGCGCTGAAGGCAGTGTATTGAAACGTGTTGATCGCTTCGAGCGGTATCACGCGAGACGCGCAGCGCATCAGCCGGCGATGAGCATCCCTCCAGCGCTTGATGTCGTCCGGAACGCGCGCGAACTGCCCCAGCCCGCCCATCGTCAGCCCGTAGCGCTGCCTGGTCATGCCATCGGGGTAGTGGAGCGTGCAGCGGTACACGCAACAGGCGCGGGCTTGCCTGGCATCCAGATCGGCGGAGATTCGCTTCATCCCTTCGAGCGGGTCGCGCGGCATGCCGAAATGCTTCGGGATCAGATTGCCCGAACCCAGCCGCAGCGAGCTGATCAGGACGTCGTCCAGGCCGACCGTTCCCGATTCGATTTCCTCCAGAAAGCCTTGAACGAGCGCCCGGTTCGTCCCGCCTCCGCCTCCTGACAGCAGAAAACATGGACCTTTGACGGCTGCGAGAAACTCACGCGTGAGATTCACGACTTCGTCGTGTCCCTCGGCAACGGCGAACGTCCGGTCGTCGATCCAGCGAAAGCGGTCGTCAAATGCGGCTCGCAGACGCTCGATGTCTTCCTCCGACTGGCCGTTTCCAGAGGGCCTGTTCACGACGAGGAAGGCTGACTCGGGTCTTTGAACTGATCGTGCGCTCATAGTAGTCTGCCTCTTCATAGTGTTAATTATAATGTATATTAACTAATCGTAATTATCATTCATTATACTCTGACTATCCTGCTGGTGAAGTAGCCCAATGGTACTAAGTGACGGGTCATATCTTGCGTCTCTTTGAGTTATGCATTAAGATGTGCACAGGGTGATGTGCACACGAAGATATGCATCGATTCATTTCATTTAACCGCCCTGACTTTACAATAGACCACTTTGCAGGCGCGCACTATGAGATGCATCACAAGCTCGCTAGACCTGGCAGGTCTTTACCGCGCGGAGCGTGCCTGCGACTTGCATCGGCGGGCAAGACCTGCCAGGTCTATTCGGAGGTGAACTATGTCTGAGTTCGTGCGGTGGCTGACAGCGGAGTGGGAGGCGCTCGAAAAGCGAGAAGGCAAGAAGTACAGCGCCCGGCGGCTGTCGATCGCGGCCGGCCTTAGCCCGAATACGCTGTACCAGTTGCTGAAGCATCTGGAAATCAAGCCTAGGCCGGAGACCTGTCAGAAACTGGCCGTATTCTTCAACGTGTCGCCAATGTGGCTGTTGCAACTGGCGGGCCACGTGCCTTCTCAAGAGGGCGCGCAGCCGTCCCCGAGCCTGGATGTGGCCCTTCAGCGGGGTGACCTGCAACACCTCGTCCTGAGCGCCATGGACCTATCGCCGGGCGAAGTTCAACTCGTTCAGGAGGTGGTCGACCGGCTTCAGGCAAAACGGCGCGCGGTTGACGTCGCCAGCGGGGCGGCCGTGGCGCTGGTGGTCGAGGATACGCCGGACGCGCGCGCCACGATTGTCGAATTGCTGCACGCGGCGGGTCTCAAAGTTCTGGAGGCAGCCGACGGCCAGAGCGCAGTGGACCTGATGGAGACCAGCGGGGCGCTCGTGGACGTCATCCTCATGGATTACAAGATGCCGCGCATGAACGGCGTCGAGGCGACGAAACGCATCCGCGAGCACTATCCCGACCTGCCGGTGCTTTTCGTCTCGGCCTGGGACGAGCCGGAGATGAAGCGAGCGGCGTTCGAAGCGGGCGCGGCAGAGTATTTGGTAGCGCCAGTGGGATACGAGCAGCTCGTCGAGGCGGTGGCGCGGGTGCGGGGGCGGTAGGCGGGACGCTCAGGTGACTCCCATCAGCGTGAAAAACTGAACAGACTGCGCAACAGCCTGCTGCACATCCAGTGCGGCAAGAACCTGGTCGAGAACAAGATGCCCGATTCGCACTGGTTCATCGAGGCGATGGAGCGCGGCGCGAAGATCGTCACGATCACGCCCGAATACAGCCCACCGGCCACCAAGTCCGATTACTGGATCCCCATTCGCCCGCAGACCGATACCGCGCTGTTCCTGGGTGTTACGCGCCTGATGATCGACAATGGCTGGTACGACGTCGATTTCGTCAAGCGCTTCACCGACTTCCCGATGCTTGTGCGGACCGATACTCTGAAACGCCTGCGCGCGGCCGAACTCTTCCCCAATTACCAATTACAGCTCACCGCCGACGGCCCTTCTTTCAAGCTGCAAGGCTTGACCATAGAGCAGTACGACAGGCTCGGCGACTACGTCGTGATCGTCGCGGCGACCGGGCAGCCCACGGCGATCACGCGCGACGACGTGGGCGAGAAGATGGCCGAGAAGGGCATCGGCCCGCAGCTCGACTATCGCGGCGCGCTCACGCTCGCAGACGGCACATCGGTCGAGGTGCTGACGCTGTGGTCGATGTACCTCGATCACTTGAAGGACTATGGCCTCGACGCCGTAGCCGAAATGACGCACGCGCCGAGGGACCTGATCGAGCGGCTGGCGCGGGACATCGCCACGACCAAGCCGACGGCGATCCACATCGGCGAGGGGATCAATCACTGGTTCCACGCGACGCTCGCCAATCGCGCGCAATACTTGCCGCTGATGCTCACCGGGAACATCGGCATCCCCGGCGCGGGCTGCTACGCGTGGGCCGGCAACTACAAGGCCGCGCTGTTTCAAGGCTCGCCGTGGAGCGGTCCCGGCTTCAAGGGCTGGGTCACCGAGGATCCGTTCGAGCCGAACCTCGACCCGAACGCGCATGGCAAAGACGTCAAGGCGCACGCCTACGCCAAGGACGAAGAGCCGGCCTACTGGAACCACTCCGAGCGACCGCTGATCGTCGAGACGCCCAAGTACGGGCGCAAGGTGTTCACGGGCGCAACGCACATGCCGACGCCGACCAAGGTCATGTTCTTCACGAACGTGAACCTGATCAACAACGCCAAGTACGCCTACGAGATGATCAAGAACGTCGATCCGAACGTGCCGCTGATCATCTCGGTCGACATTGAGATGACGGCGACGATCGAGTACAGCGACTTCGCGCTGGCGGCGAACTCGTGGGTCGAGTTCCAGAACTACGAGGTCACGGCGTCCTGCTCCAACCCGTTCCTGCAGATCTGGAAAGGCTCAGTGCCGCCGCTGTACGACACGCGCGACGACGCAGTCATCCTGGCGCAGCTTGCCGCCAAGCTCGGCGAGATCACCGGCGACCCGCGCTTCGCCGACTACTGGAAGTTCGCGCTCGAAAACCGGGCCGAGGTGTATATCCAGCGGCTGCTCGACTCGTCGTCGACGACGGCCGGCTACAGGTTCGAAGACATCATGGCCGGCAAATACGGCGAGCCGGGCGCGGCGCTGATGCTCTTCCGCACCTATCCGCGCATCGCGTTCTGGGAACAGATCCACGACAATGCTTGCGTTTGTCACAGGGATCGGGTTGGCGATTTGGATCATGGCGGCGGTCGTCGGCCGGATGGGGCGGAACCGAGGGGTGTAATCGTGCGCTGGCAGAACTGGCTGCTCGCCGCAGCGCTGGCCGACTGGTTGATCGGGCGGACACTGTCGCGCGCGGCGATCTTCATGCCCAAATCCGGCATCATGGTCACCGTGACGCAAGGCATGATGGCCTCCGGGCAGATCGCGTTCAATCTGACCGCGATCTTGACGCTGGCGGCGATCGTCTGGCTGGCCGTGCGCGGCCTGCGGCATACGGAGCGCAACTTGCCGCTCTCGGCGGCGCTGGCGGGATTAGTCGGACTGAGCATCGCCGGGGTGTTCGTGCCGCCCGGCTCGGTTACGCTGATTGTGTTTCAGGTGCTGACGCTCGCCGCGCTCACCCTCCTGGTTGTGGGAAGCAGGCGCGCACAGCCGGGCTGCAGCGCGCAGCGGGCCGTAGTCCCGCCTGTGCTCGCCATCGCGTCGATCACATCGTTCAAGATGGTTCAGACGGTGGCGCAATTGACGGACGCGCCGGCGCCGGCGTCGCTCGCACTGCTCGCTTTTCAAGTCGGCGAGCTTTTCGTCGTATTTTCGCCCCTGGCCGTGTGGTGGGCCTACGGCAAGACCGGCCGGGTAAGAGATTGGGTAATTGCTGGGATTCCCGCCGCGCTGTTCACGATCGCCTACCTGGCGAACCCGTCGATGACGGCGACGATGGCGACGTGGTCGGTCTCAGCCTGTATCTGCCGTGGCCGGTGTACGCCATCAGCTTGTGGCTCGCGGCAGTGACGGTCCTGCGCGCGCTGCGCGCCGGGCGGGGGGCAGGCTATGGGCTGGCATATCTGACGGCTGCCGGATACTCCATGCAGTTGAGCAGCCAGGTGATGCTCGGATTGGTGGGCATATGGATGTTCGGCCTCACGAGCCTGTCCAGTTGGCTGTTTTGTTTCCCCGCCCCTCGCGGCGAATAAACCCCCTCAATCGATCATTCGATAGATGACGTCTCGCCCGAGGCGATTCTTTCCGGCCCGCTGCCTGATCAGGCCGCGCTGCACGGCGTGCTCATGCGGATTCGCGACCTGGGCCTCAGGCTGATCTCGGTCAACCGGATCGGCCCTGAGCGATCGGCAGGCCCGACACCTAAACCACACTAATCGGAGTGCAGAAGTCAGGTTTGGAATGCAGCACAAGACTGTGGTGCAAGCGGTCTTGTCGCCGGTCTAACGCGGTTCGCAATGCGGAGTGGAGTGCTCCACGATGGCTTCGTGCAATTCGGCCTTTGTACTGAGTATAGATTACACCTTCGTCCTGATGAGCCGGCACACGTTTGCCTGTATAGTAAGGCGCGGTGGAGCCAGAGAAAGATAATCCATTCACATGCATGACGTGTGATGAGCGGAGAGAGCCATGTATTCCCATCCAACAGCTATAGTGATCGGCGCAGGACTCGGCGGCATCGCGACGGCGGCTCGCCTGGCGCGCGCGGGCTACCAGGTGACGGTGCTCGAAAAAAACGCGACGCCCGGCGGACGCTGCGGTCAGTTGATTCGCAACGGGCATCGCTTCGACATCGGCGCGACGCTGTTCCTGATGCCCGACGTGTTCGCGCAGACCTACGCCGATCTCGGCGAGCGCATGGAAGACCATCTCGACCTGCGCCGCATCGACCCGACCTACCGCATCCACTTCGCCGACGACACGGCGCTGGCGCTGACGAATAATCTCAACGATATGCAGGCGCAGCTCGAAGCGATCGAGCCTGGCAGTTTCGGCGGGTTGCTGCGCTATCTGGTCGAAGGCGATCGGCACTACCACGTCTCGCTTGAGCGTTTCGTCGGGCGCAACTTCTACAACCTGCTCGACTACTTCAGCCTCCAGAACCTGCCGCTCCTGTTCCAGCTCAAGGCGCTGACCAAGCACTACGGCAATATCGGCCACTACTTCCAACATCCACAGCTCAAGGCCGCCTTCACCTTCCAGAACATGTACCTGGGCCTCAGCCCCTTCGACGCGCCCGCGACCTACTCATTGCTCCAATACACGGAGCTGGCTGACGGCGTGTGGTTCCCGATGGGCGGCCTGTACCGGGTCATTGAGAGCCTTGCCTCGATTGCCCGGGCACATGGGGTAGAATTCTGGTATCGCTCGCCGGTCAAGCAGATAAAGGTGGCGGGCAACCGCGCTACGGGCGTCGTGTTGCAGAATGGCGCGCGGCTCGGCGCGGATGTGATCGTCGCCAACGCCGATTTGCCGTACGTGTACCGCGACCTGCTGCCCGACCAGGGCGAAGCGGATCGCCTGGAGCGCCTCAAGTATACCTGCTCGGCGATCATGTTCTACTGGGGAACCGACCAGGTGTACCCGCAGCTCGGGCATCACAACATTTTCCTGGCCGGCGATTATCGCGGCAGTTTCGATCGTATCTTCCAGGATTACACGCTGCCCGACGAACCCAGCTTCTACGTCCATGCGCCAGCGCGCACCGACCCGGCCGCCGCGCCCGCCGGGCACGACACGCTGTTCGTGCTCGTCCCGGTCGGCCATCTGGACGACGCCCGGCCCCAGGACTGGGATGCGCTGAAGGCGAAGGCGCGATCGACAGTGCTGGATCGACTGAGCCGACTGGGACTGAGCGATCTGGAGCAGCACCTGAAGCTCGAGGTGAGCACCACGCCGGTGAACTGGCTGGATCGCTTCAATCTGGCGAAGGGTGCAGCGTTCGGCCTCAGCCACAACTTCTGGCAGGTGGGCTACCTGCGCCCTCAGAACCGGCATCGCCGCTACCGTAACCTATACTTCGCCGGTTCCAGCACACATCCCGGCACAGGGCTGCCGATGGTGCTGCTGTCGGCCCGCCTGACCACCCAGCGCATCCTGAGTGAGAGTGGCCAGCCGCGCCCGGTGATGGTGATGAATCCGCTGCCTGCTTAGGAACGGAAAGGGACACAGAGACGATGGACGTTCCACGACACTGGCGATTGAAGGCACAACGCTACGCGCTCATCGGCGAAGAGTGCCCGGACTGCAAGCACAGAATCTTTCCGCCGCGCGATGTCTGCCCCGAGTGCGGCTCGCCCGCGTACGCGCCATTCGCCTTCTCCGGGCGAGGCGAAGTGTACTCCTACAGCACGGTCTACCAGGCGCCCGCGACACACGAAGCGCAAGCGCCTTACACCGTCGCGCTGATCCGCCTAGAAGAAGGACCGCTGATCACGGCGCAGCTCACCGATGTGGATCGGGATGAGGTTCGGATCGGCCTGCCGGTTGAAATGGTGACGCGCGTGCTGCAATCGAACGGTGAGCGCGGAATGATCGTGTACGGCTACAAGTTTCGCCCCGTCGCTGCGTAGTCGAGAGCAATAGCCATGATGACCACTCTGCCGGCTCGCACATGGGAACGCACCTTGCTCTCGCTGGCCTACGAGCGCCGTTCGACCGAGGCCGCTGTTCCCAAACCCGTCGCCGATCGCAAACTGCTCGAGCGCGCCTACGCTCGCTGCGAGTCGATCACGGCGGCGCACAGCCGATCGTTCTACCTGGCGAGCGGATTGCTGCCGGCCGAAAAGCGCCGAGCTGTCCGCGCACTGTATGCTTTCTGCCGTGTCAGCGACGACATCGTCGATTGTCCCGACGGCGATGCGGCGGCGACGCTCGCCGCGTGGCGGCAGCGTGCGTTAGCGGCCGAGCCGCCGGCGAGCGACCTGGTCGCCATGGCTTGGGCCGATACCCGGCTCCGCTACCGCATCCCGATCCGCTACGCCGAGCAGTTGCTCGACGGCGTGGGGCGCGATGTGCGCCAGAAGCGCTACCGAACTTTCGAAGAGTTGGCAGAGTATGCCTACGGCGTCGCCTCGACCGTCGGCCTGATGAGTATGCACATCATCGGCTTCGCCAGCCCCGAGGCGCTCCCCTACGCGATCAAGCTAGGCGTCGCGCTGCAACTGACGAACATCTTGCGCGATGTCGGCGAGGACTGGCGGGCGGGCCGCCTCTACCTGCCGGCTGAGGAGCTGGCGCGGTTCGAGCTGGCCGAATCCGACCTGGCGGCCGGTCGCGTCGACGATCGCTGGCGCGCGTTCATGCGCTATCAGATCGAGCGCAACCGGCGGCTGTACGCCGAGGCCTGGCCGGGTATCGCCCTGCTCAACCCCGACGGTCGCTTCGCGATCGCCACGGCCGGTGAGCTATACCGCGCGATCCTGGCCGACATCGAGGCGCACGACTACGACGTGTTCACGCGCCGCGCGCACGTGAGCGGCCCGCTCAAGCTGCTCAGTCTGCCCGGTATCTGGTGGCGCAACCGTTGAACGGCGTGAGGATTCGTCGCGCACATCGAGCAGGGGTGAGGGACATGAAACACTACGACTTCATTATCGTCGGCGGCGGCGCGGCAGGGTTGAGCCTGGCCTGCCACCTGATCGACAGTCCCCTGCGCGACCGCTCGATCCTGATCGTCGATCAAGACGCGAAGGATAAGAACGATCGCACCTGGAGCTTCTGGACCACGCGGCCGACGCTCTTCGATAGCATCGTGCATCGCTCGTGGAGTCGGCTGCACTTGGCCGGCGAGAACTTCGAGCAAATCATCGACCTGGGCGACTATCGTTACCAGATGATTCGCGCCATTGACTTCTACCGCTTCGCCCGGCAGGCGCTTTCAGCGCACCCGAACGTCGAATTCCTGCAGGCGAGGGTCGATCAGATCGAGGACGATGCCGCCGAAGCGCGCATCATCACGAACGGGCATGCCTTCGCCGGGAGCTGGGCCTTCGACAGCCGCTTCAAGCCGTCGGAGCTGAAACCCGATCCGACCCGCTACCACACCCTCAACCTGCACTTCAGAGGCTGGGAGATCGAAACGCCGGAGCCGGCTTTCAACCCTCAGGTCGCGACGTTCCTCGACTTTCGCACGCCGCAAAAGCAGGATACGCGCTTCTTCTACGTCTTGCCGCTATCCGAGCAGCGCGCGCTGGTCGAGTATACGCTGTTCTCGTCAAGGTTGCTGAGGCGGGAGGAGTACGAGCGGGCGTTGGGGAACTATCTGTGGAATGTATTGCAGCTTGGAGATTACCGCGTCCTGGGCGAAGAGAAAGGCATCATCCCGATCACCGATCAGCCCTTCCCTCGTCGCACCGGCCGGCACGTCATGACGATCGGCGCGAAGGGCGGCCGCATCAAGCCGGCGACGGGCTTCGCCTTCCTGCGCATTCAACAGGATTCGGCGGCCATCGTGGATTCGCTGCTGCGTACCGGCCAGCCGTTCGACATTCCTGCCGATTCGGCGCGCTATCGGCTGTACGATTCGCTGATGCTGCATATCATGCTTCGACGGGGCGCTCAGGTGCAGCAGCTTTTCACGCGGTTGTTCAAGCGCAATCCGATCGAGCGCGTGCTGCGCTTCCTCGACGAGGCCGGATCGGTCTGGGAGAACCTGCAGTTGATCCCGACGCTGCCGCCCGCGCCGTTCTTGGAGGCGCTGTTGCGGGTCAAGGTGCTGCGTCAGATGCCACCTGGCTCGATCGATATCCGGGATGCGCGCGCCGCGTAGCCGTACCCAATATGATGCGCTGGCGAAATGCGCACACTGTTGAATTGGTTCGACTGTTTTCCAACCTAGCACATCGCGCAGAATGAGCACGGCGCTGGCACCCCAGATGCCGATGACTCGGGAAATTGCGGTTGCGCAATTTAGGACTTGGACACTCAACCTCCCATATTCGGGACAAATGTCACTATAATTCAGACGCGAGAAGTTTACACTAGAGCGGATTCCAATTGCGGGTACGCCAACCCGGAGTCGAGCCTGTGCGAAGCCCCCTTTAGGGTTAGGCGGTTTCCGGCTGACCCCACTCCGCTTCGCTGCGGGGGCAGGTGAGCCTCGACTCCGGTGTAAATCAAAAGGGAGTTCTCATGTCCAAGATTGATACCCTCGTGCAAGACTTCCTCGCTCAGAAGAAGATCGCCGTGGTCGGCGTTTCGGATAAGCGCGAGACGGGCTGCAACCTGGGCTACCGTAAGTTCAAGGCGGCGGGCTATGCCGTTTCCGCAGTCAATCCACGCCTGACAACCTTCGAGGGGGATCCGTGCTATCCGGACCTGAAGTCGATTCCCGAGAAGCCGGAGGCTGTTTTCATTCTCGCCAATCCCCAAGTCACCGACCAAATCGTCCAGCAGTGCGTGGATCTCGGTGTCAAACACGTCTGGATGCACTGCTTGATGGGAACGAAGCCCGGTTTGGCGGCGGGCATGACCAGCGTCTCACAAGACGCTGTACGCATGTGCCGCGAGAACGGGATCACTGTGATCCCGGGCACCTGTCCGAATCAGTTCTTGAAGCCGGATTTCGGTCACTCCCTGATGCGGGTGATGTTCCGCACCCTGGGTTTTCATAGCGTCAACTAAACCCGCGGTCAACAAAGCCGCAACGCGAACCTATATCCTTAATCTCAGGAGATCCTGTGATGAATAGAATCCTTGTGGCCTATGCCACAATGGCCGGTTCGACTGTCGAAGTTGCCCAGGCAGTGGGTGAGGAGATCGCCAAGAGCGGTTTGCAGGTGGATGTTCTGCCCCTCAGCGAGGTCAAGGACCTCAAGGCCTACGACGGCGTGGTGGTCGGAGGACCCATGATCATGGGCTGGCACCGCGCCGCTTTAGGCTTCCTCAAGAAACACCGGGAGGCATTCCGGCGTATCCCTCTGGCGGTGTTTGTCATGTGTATGAGCCTGACCCAGACGGGCGAAACGAGCGTGGGCGGCGTGCCGGTGTATGTGGACGCAAAGCTGCCTAAATCGCCCCAAAAAGAAGATCACCTGAATTTCCGAGAACGCTACGCCAGGCTTGCGAACTATGTTCAACCCATTCTCAGGGCAACCCGTCCGGTCAAACCAGTGGACATCGGGGTGTTCGGGGGCCGGCTGGAGTACGGCCGTTTGAAGTGGTGGGTCGTGTTGTTCGTCATGCTGATCATCCAGGCTCCGGCCGGAGACCGGCGCAATTGGACGGCGATCCGATCATGGGCGGCGGGACTGCCGGCGGAATTCCAGCTCGAGGCGCCGGTAGCTGATGGGCTGGCGCAGGTCGCTTGACAAGACGCAAGTCCACGTGTGTGGCGATTGCTACTTTTGTTGTAGCGGTCGTCCTACAGATGTGGGAAGAGACTGCGGTGCACGCGGTCTCTTTTCATGATGCCAGAATGCCACTTTCTGCCGATGGCGATCAAGCGCGGGTCCGTTACATTGATGAGGATATATCCACATGCGGTCAACGACGGTCAGGCCTTGCACATTGTGGACGTGGGATCGCGGCAGGAAATCCTCGATCATCTTCGTCACTTTGACGACATCTATGAGCACACCGAGATCGTAGAAATCCTGGAAAGGCGGTAGCAGTTCACATTCGGGTGGTGTAGAATCATACTGAAGTACTCAAGGTGCAATGTGCCTCGCAAACTTCCACGTCTATGGACATGGCTGGCATTTAGTGCTATCTGTGTGCTGACGGCATGCAGCAGCTATGCCCTCGAACATGGTTCTGGGACACCGGATATGGCGCAGGTGTATGTCGCCGACGACCAGTATTTTTACGTGTTCACCTACTTCGGCGACATCCCCGACAACCCGGCGAACCGGGCAACGTACCTGCGCCTCCTGGAGACCGTTTCACTGGCTGACTCAACCACTCAAGGGCTGTTGCTGCCAGAAACATCTTTCACCGAAGGAATCACTCTCGGGAGCACGCAAGCGTCCACGCCGCAGTCGCCGTCGCCGGTTGCCACGCCCTTCAAAAGGCCATCATCGATACCAGCGCAAACATCATCGCCCAGGCGACAGGCAGGCCCTGCCACGGAAAAGTACAGTGAAGAAGGGGAACCTTTTGCACCTGTGCGTTGTCTATAGAATAGACATCCTCGCTGACCGGGGACGTCCATTGGTGTTCGTCTACAGTCCAAGTAACTGGACTCTGGAGAAATACTGGAATGCAGCCTTCAGGCTGCCATATCTGGGGTCTTAGCAGACTGAAGCCTGCACTCCAGCTCCCAGACATAGCTTTCGCCAGAGTATAGTGGTAAGAGGCATGCAATCAGGAGGTGTAACGATGAACAAGCGACTGCTCCTCGGCGTCCTGGCTCTGACCGGCATTGCGATGTGGGTAACCATGTCGCCAGTGGCCGCGCAGGGCTCCTGGTATGCCGAATTCTTCACCAACCGCGACCTGAGCGGCTCACCAGGCGCGACACGCTACGAGAGCAATCTGAACTTCGATTGGGGTGACGGCAGCCCCGATTCGGCCATCCCCGCCGACAACTTCTCGGCCCGCTTCACGCGCGACGACTACTTCGAGGCCGGCACTTACCGCTTCTCCTACCGTTCCGACGACGGTATCCGCGTCTGGGTCGGCAATACGCTCGTCGTCGACGACTGGCGCGACCGGCAGGCGGCCTGGTCGTTCGTCGATCGCTTCATCTCGCGCGGCACCCATCGCGTGCGCGTCGAATACTACGAGCATGGCGGTGGCGCGGCGGTACAGGTCGCTTGGGAGCGTGTCAGCGGCGGCTCCGGCTGGCGCGGTGAGTACTTTGCCAACCGCGACCTGTCCGGCTCGCCCGCGCTGGTGCGCTTCGACCCGGCCATCGACTTCGACTGGGGCACGGGCAGCCCCGATTCGACCATCCCCGCCGATAACTTCTCTGTGCGCTGGACGCGCACGCTGGGCTTCACGTCCGGCACGTATGCCTTTCACGCCAGCACCGACGATGGCGTGCGCGTCTACGTCGACGGGCGGTTGGTCGTGGATGCCTGGCGCGACCAGGAACGGTCCACCACGAACTCAGGCGAGGTCACGCTGAGTGCCGCGCAGCATACCGTCGTCGTCGAATATTACGAGCACGGCGGCCGGGCGGCGGCTCACGTGTGGTGGGGCTTGCGTCAGACACCCGCCGGCTGGGAAGGTCGCTACTACGACAATACCGAGCTGCGCGGTGGGCCGGCGCTGATCCGCGATGATGCTGCCATTGACTTCGACTGGGGCGAGGGCGCGCCGGTCGACTGGATGCCGGCCGACCAGTTCTCGGTCGTGTGGACGCGCGACGTGACCTTCAGCGCCAACTTCTATCGCCTCAACGTGCGCGCCGACGACGGCTTCCGTGTATGGCTGGATGGCGCGCTGATCATGGACTTCTGGCGGCCGATGGACGATGAGTGGCACTACTTCGACGGCACGTACCTGGAAGGCCGGCACGCGCTCAAAGTGGAGTACTTCGAGCGCAGCGGCCGAGCGCGCATTCGCTTCTGGTGGGAGCCGATGGGCGCGAAACCCTCGCCCACCGGACCCGCGCCCAGAGCCACGCCTGTCGCCACCTTGCCCGGCCCGTGGCAGGCCGCGTACTTCAATAACCGCGACCTGTCGGGCAGCCCGGCGCTGACGCGCAGCGACGCGGCCATCGACTTCAACTGGCGCTTGGGGTCGCCCGCGCCGGAGATGGGCAAGGACAACTTCTCCGCGCGCTGGACGGGCACATTCACCTTCAAGGCTGGACGCTACACGTTCACGACATTCTCGGATGATGGTGTTCGGCTGTACGTGGACGACCGGCTGATCATCAACAGTTGGCGGCCGATGCGCGGGTCGCGCAGCGCGGCGGTCAGTCTGAGCGAGGGCACGCATACGGTGCGGCTGGAGTACTTCGAGCGGGCTGGCGCGGCAACGGTGCGGCTGTCCTGGAGAGGGCCTTAAGTAGCATTGAAGTGGGAGACAAGCAGGTGAACATCGGTCTTGGGGGTGCGGGGGAAGATTGGTTGTATGGTATCATGCCTCTCGCCGCGAGACGTTTCAACGCTGCTCCTTCTTACTCCCTATGCACCGACTGTCTTCACCCGGCCGAAAGCTCGCTCCGGCGCTGGCGCTCGCCGCGCTCACGGCGCTGGTCGGGCTGTTCTTCTCGAAGATGCTGTTCTCCAACCTGATCGTCGCGCGCGGCGATCTGTACAGCTACTTCTATCCGTACCGCGACTACGCTGCGTCGGCGCTCCGCGAAGGCCGCGCGCCGCTGTGGAACCCGTACCTGTTCATGGGCGCGCCGTTCCTGGCGAACAGCCAGGCGGGGTTCTTCTACCCGCTTAATCTCGCGGCGTCGTGGCTCGAAACGGCGCGCGCGGCGAATTTGAGCATCGTCGCGCACGCGTGGATCGCGGCGATCGGCGCTTACCTGTTCGCGCGGCGGAGATTCGGCGCGTCGGTCCCCGCCGCGCTGCTGGGCGGGCTGTCGTTTGGGCTGGGCGGCTATCTCGGCGCGCAGGTCGAGCATTTCAACCAGTTGCAGGCGCTGGCGTGGGTGCCGTGGCTGTGGCTGGCGTACGACTTTGCAGCCTCTCGTCTCAATAGAACGCGATTTCGTAGTGACGACTTCAGTCGTCCTGGCAAAGAAGCGACTAAAGTCGCTACTACGAGTCAAATCCGAGATCTACTGAGTCTGCTCAGGGGTGGCCTGCTCGTCGGCCTGCTTGTTGGCCTGATGCTGCTGGCCGGGCACACGCAGTCCGTATTCATTGCACTCGTCGGGTTGACCGCTTACGCGCTGTGGCCTGCCGTCGAGCGCATGCGATCGCCGCGCGCTGCTCTGCAGACTGCAATCACCCGTCTCGCCCCGATTCTGTTCGGCCTGGGCGTCGCCGCCGCACTGGCCGCCGTTCAACTCCTGCCGACGCTCAAGCTTGCGGGGCTTTCTCCGCGTCAGGGCGGGCTGCCGCTCGACGAGGCTGTGTCATTCTCGCTCGATCCGCGCCTGCTCGGCCGCGCGCTTCTACCCGACTACGATGGCGCGCTGCCGGGCGGGAGCGAGTTCACGACATTCTTCGGCGTCTCCGCGCTCGTGCTGATGGTAATTGGTGTATTAGTCGCCTGGTTGCCGGATCGAAAGGCTCCTCTTGCAACGCACAAACTAACTATCCGCGCGATTTCTGTCGTTGCGTTCCTGGGGATTTTCCTTGCGCTCGGCGGCTTCAATCCGATCTATTATCTGCTCGTCAAGTTCGTTCCCGGATTCGATCTCTTTCGAGCGCCCGCGCGCTGGCTGGTTCTGTTCGTCTTCGGCGGGTCGATGCTGGCCGCTGTGGGTCTGGATCATTTTGGACGCGGATTAACGCGGATGACGCGGATTGGGATTGCAGGGGTGATGGCTCTGTTGATTGGCTCAACGTTCATCGGTGCCAACGTGACGCCCGCCGGCGCTGCCGGGCCGATCGGCCAGCCCAGTGGTTCATCTCTGTTGCTGTGGATCGCAGCCGCGATTCTGACGCTTGCGTTACTCCGTGCCCTGCGAACTTCAAACTTCAAACTTCAAACTTCAAACCCCAATCTCCAATCTCCAATCTCCAATCTCCAATTACCAATCCTTGCCCTATGCGTCCTCGAACTCTTCGCCGCCACCCGCAACCTGCCATACCACGCTCGCCTGACCGCGCCCGATGCGCTGACCAGCCTGCGCCCGTCGGTGGCACAATTGCTCGTCGGCGGGAGCGGCGCGCCGCCAGGGCGCTTCCTGTCGATTTCGGACATACAGTTCGATCCAGGTGACTCCGCCGAGCTGGATTCGGTCTACGCCGATCAGCTTCCGCCGGACGCTTACTACGATCTCCTCATCGCGACGAAGCAAAAGGAAATCGTCGCGCCGAACCAGTCACTCACCTACCACTTGCCGGCTGTGGACGGATACGACGGCGGGTTGTTGCCGCTGCGAAACTACCTGACCTTCCAGGAACTGTTCCTGCCGGGCGACGCCATTCAGCCCGATGGCCGCCTGCGCGAGCAACTGGAATCGATCCCGGATGCGCGCTGGCTCGACCTGATGAACGTGAAGTACGTCATCACCGACAAGGTGCGCGATCGCTGGTTCGGCGGCGTGTTCTTCGACCTGCAATTCGAAACGCCATTGAGGTCGGGCGACGAAGTATGGACAGATCAGCTTCCACCGCTCGAGGCAAATGCGCTAGGCATCGTCTACTCGGAGCCGAAGGGCGATGTGACGCTGGCCGAGGTGGAAATCACGTTCGAGGATGGCTCGTCGGTGACTGTGCCGCTCACCGATGAGCCGATCGAGCAGACAGACAGCCTATCCATGACGCGCCTGCGCTGGGATGCGGCACAGCGCGTGTCGAAGGTGAGGATCGCGGGGCGGGGCGGATTGACGCTGCGCGGCGCGGCGCTGATCGACGAACGGAGCGACACGTTCCACTCGTTCGTCCTGGCGAAAGACGGCCGCTTCCGGCTGGCCCATTCCGGCGACGTGAAGGTCTATGAATATGTCGACGCGCTCCCGCGTGCCTTTGTCGTACCGCAAGCCGTCCCCGCTGCGAGCGACGACGAAGCCCTGGCGCTCATGCAGAACCCTGACTTTGATCCATCGCAGACCGTGGTCATCCAGGAGTCTACGCCGCCGGCGACCAGTGACGAATTACAAATTACAAATTACGAATTACGTTTTACGTTTTACGAATTACGTTTTACGGATTACGCGCCAGAGCATATCGAAATGGAAGTCAAGACAGACGGCGACGGCTACCTGGTCCTGACCGACGCCTGGTATCCCGACTGGACGGCGACGATCGATGGCGAGCCGGTGGAGATTCTGCGGGCGAACGTGTACTTCCGGGCTGTGCCAATCGAGGCGGGCGAGCACCGGGTCGAGTTTCGCTACGAGCCGCAGGCCTTTCGGGTTGGCGCGCTCGTCAGCGCCGTGGCCTGGATTGTCGTCGCAATAGTGTCGGCGGCTTCTTTCGTACGCAGACGCGAAGCGCGCGGATAAACGCCGATTGACATCAAAGCCGGGGAAAAGGGCTACACGTCGCCGCATGTTCCTGTCGTCAGAATCGTGAGGCCCATACTGGTTGCCTCATGCGCGATGATGCTCAGTCGTCTTGTGCATCGCGCCCGATGCGCTTTCGCCGGGATCGATGTGCACCGTGACGTCGACCAGCGCCGGAAGCGCGTGAAACAGCGCGTGGCGCACGTCTTCCGCAACGCGATGGCTTTCGGACGTCGGCATGTTCCCGTCGACGACGAGGTGCACCTCGGCCCGCTGCCGGTGGCCTACCCATCGCACGGCGACCTCGTGCACGTCCATCACGCCCGCCACGCCGCGCGCGGTGCGTTCGATCAGATCGCACACCGCCGGATCGACGGCATCCATCAGGCGATAGCCGATCTCGCGCGCCGCGCCCCAGGCGACGCCCAGGATGGCGACGCCGATCGCGATCCCTACCAAGGGATCGGCGACGGGGAATCCGAGCGCGACGCCAAGCGCGCCGGCGAGCACTCCGAGCGAGGTGAAGCCATCGGCGCGCGAGTGCAGCCCGTCGGCGACGAGCGCCGCCGAGTGGATCTGTCGCCCGACACGGATGCGAAACAGCGCGACCAGCTCGTTGCCGGCGAAGCCGACAATCGCCGCCGCCGCGACCCAGCCGAGATGCACGACCGGCTGCGGATTGATCATCTTCAGGATCGATTCGTAAAGCACGATCAGCGCGCTGGCGAAGATCACCAGCACGACGAACGCGCCGGCCAGGTCTTCCGCGCGGCCGTAACCGTACGTGTAACGCCGGTTCCGTTCGCGCCGCGACAAGCTGAAGGCGAGCCACAGCGGAATCGACGTCAGCGCGTCGGAGAAGTTGTGAATCGTGTCGGCAAGCAGAGCCACACTGCCGCTCATCGCGACGATGGCGACCTGGAACAGCGCGGTCAGCATCAGTCCGGCGAGCGATACCTTGACCGCCCGGATGCCGCGCTCGCTCCACAGCGCCGGATCGAGCGCCGCCTCCTGGACTTCGTGTGTGTGTCGTCCGAACAGGCCGGGTAGCCTGCCCCACAGCCCCGACGGGTGTTCGTGATCCGGCTCGTGCCGGGTGTGATCGTCGTCGGCGCCCGACAGGTTGCCGCCCACTTCGCTCATGGCTGCCCCTTCGCCACACGCTTCGACATCAGGATGTCAGGTTTCCCGAGGCCGTTGGCATCGGGCAGGATGCCCGTGATCACGTATCCCATCTTCTGGTAAAACTCGTAGGGATGGCCGCGCAGGTTACGGACGCGGGCGATGTGCTCCCACACGTTCGGATACAGGTCCACGCCGGACAGCGTGGTCATGTTGTCTTCGTCGTCTGTGCCGAGGGTGACGGTCAGGCCGCCGCGCTCGCGCACCCGATCTTCCAGGTCGGCTACCAGCGCGCGCCCGATGCCCTGGCGCTGGCAATCTGGGCGGACGACCAGGGGATGCAGCTCCCACACGTGGCCGTCGTATTGCTCGATGCCGCCGATCCAGCCCAGCACTACCCCATCGTCGTCGACGGCGACGCGGGCGATCCGGCCAGGGCCGAGCGCCTCGCGCACTTCCTGCAGGGCGGAAGCCATGTCGCGCCACGCGTCCGGCCAGTGATCTTTGAAGCCGTCGATCAGAAGCGCAGCGGCCTGCTCGATGTAATCTTCGTGGTCGGGAGAGAGATCAACGATCTGCACGGTTCCCTTCGGCCAAACCCTTGCGAAGGTTCACGCTTCGCGCCTTCGCTAGGGTGGATTGATTATACCGGATTCACGCGGCAAGGGAAGACTAAAATGCTCCCGATGCGACCATCAGTTTCAGGCAGCCCGCTCGCTATGCTATAATCTCGTCAGGCATGATCCTTGACGGAGTGAAGCTGCGCGAACGATGCCGGAATCGAACGTCCAGTCTATGTCCGATGCATTGCCCTTGCCGCTGACGGGGATGGTCGAGAGCCTGCTCTTCGTCTCTGACGAGCCGGTGCACATAAGCCGTCTCGCCGAGGCGCTGGAGGTGACCGCCGAGCAAGTTGAGGAGGCGCTCGCCGAGCTGAGGGAGGCGACGCGGGACGGCGCGTCGCGCGGGCTGATCCTGCAGCGCCGGGGCGATAAGGTGCAGTTAACCACGCGGCCCGAATGCGCGCCGTACGTCGAAAAGTTCCTCGGTCTGTCGCTGACCAGCCGCCTGTCCAGGCCGGCGCTGGAGACGCTGGCCATCGTCGCCTACCAACAGCCCATCACCCGCCCTGAGATCGAGATGATCCGCGGCGTCAATTGCGACGGCGTGATCCAGACCCTGCTGAGCAAGGGACTGATCGAAGACGTTGGCCGCCTGGAGACGGCGGGCCGTCCGATCCTGTACGGCACGACTTTCGCGTTCTTGCAGCATTTCGGGCTGCGCAGCCTCGACGACCTCCCACCGCTCAAGCCTGAAGAAGCGCCGACACGGCCCGAGGCGCAGCACTCTGCGCCAGCCGCATGATGCTGGCGATTGAGGTGATCATCTGGAAGACCTGACCGGCAGGCAGATCGGCTCATATCGCGTCGTCGCGCCGCTCGCCACAGGCAGCATGGCCGTGGTGTACAAGGCGCTTCAGCCGACGCTCCAGCGCCACGTCGCGCTGAAGGTATTGCCGCGCCACCTGGCCGGCGAGCCGACGTTCGTCGGACGCTTTCACCAGGAAGCTCGCATCATCGCCAGCTTCCAGCACCCCAATATTCTGCCTCTTTACGACTTCGGCGAGGTGGACGACTACACGTACATGGTCATGCCGCTGATCGAGACGGGCACGCTCGCCAACCGCTTGCAGGGCCAACCGTTACCACTCGAAGAAATCCGCACGGTAGGGGCGCAGGTCGGCGACGCGCTCGAATACGCCCATTCGCTCGGCGTCGTCCATCGCGATGTCAAGCCGAGCAACATCTTGATCAACAGGCGCGGCACGTGCCTGCTTTCGGACTTCGGCATCGCGAAGCTGATCGAAGAGGCGGTGAAGTTCACGGCGACGGGCGAGACCGTCGGCACGCCTGCTTACATGTCGCCCGAGCAGAGCCTGGCGCAGAAGGTCGATCGGCGCAGCGACATCTACTCGCTGGGCGTCATCCTGTTCCAGATGTCGACCGGCCGCCTGCCCTTCGAGGGCAAGACGCCGGTGGCAACCGTGCTGATGCAGGTCAACGAGCCGCTGCCTCTCCCGCGCTCGCTGAATCCGGATCTCTCGATCGAGATTGAAGAAGTCATCACCCGGTCGCTGGCCAAAGCACCCGACGACAGGTACGCGACGGCGGCGGAGCTGGTGCGTGCGCTGTACGTCGCGACGTCGGTGAGGGGTTAGGCGCAAGAGGTCGCTCAAACTCCCAACTTCAAACCCCAAATGACAAAAGTGTCATTCCGAGCGCAGCGAGGAATCTCTACTCCGACCGGCGAACACGACGCACCGGAGTAGAGATGCCTCGTGAGTATTTTCGACTCCAGAATAGTATTGATGCGCGTCGAACGGGCGTTCGTGGCCCGGTTCGGCGCGTGTTGATTTGACCTCTGCGCCGATAACTAATAGAATAAAGCTCAAGCCAAGGGGTGCACCCTCGAATAGGCGCCCCTATCCGTTGTCTGAAGTTTAGAGCTGGCTCCCGCTGGATTGACAAATCCAGCGGAACGGGCGTGGATTTGGCAATCCACGCCGAGCAATTGGGTATGGACTCTAAACTCCAGATTCGTAGCACGCCAGGGTTAAATGGAAGATGGCTGACGCACGCGTCGCGCTGATTATCGCAAGCTACCAATACGAGGATCCCGGCCTCCGGCAGCTCGTCGCCCCGCCGCAGGACGCCGAAGCGCTCGCGCGTGTGCTGGGCGATCCGGCGATCGGCGGCTTTCAGGTGCGCACGCTCCTCAATGAGCCTTCGTATCGGGTCGACCAGGAGATCGAAGCCTTCTTCGCCGATCTCAAGCGCGACGACCTGGTGCTGCTGTATTTCTCCGGCCACGGCGTCAAGGACGAAGACGGCCAGTTGTATTTCGCCATGCCCGACACGCGGCGCAACCTGCTGCGCTCGACGGCTGTGCCCTCCTCGCTCGTCAACGACGTGATGCGCCGCAGCCGCTCGCGGCAGCAGGTGCTGGTGCTCGATTGCTGCTACAGCGGAGCGTTCGCGCGCGGCATGCTCGCCAAGGCCGGCGCAGAAATAGGCACGAAGGAGCGATTTGAAGGCCGGGGGCGCGTCGTCTTGACGGCGTCCGACGCGATGCAGTATTCCTTCGAAGGAGACGTGATTAAGGGCGAGGGGATCAGCTCGATCTTCACGCGCACTTTCGTGCGCGGGCTGGAGACGGGCGAAGCCGACGGCGACGGCGACGGTCAAATCACGATCGACGAGATTTACGACTACGTCCATGATCGTGTCTGGGAGTTGACGCCCAGGCAGCGACCCGGGAAGTGGGAGTTCGACGTGCAGGGCGACCTCGTCATCGCCCGCAATCCGCGGCCGCTCCCCAAGCCCGCTGCGCTGCCGGTCGAAGTGCAGCAGGCCATCGAAAGTCCGCTCGCCAGCGTGCGTGAGGGCGTGGTGCGCGAGCTGGGGCAATTCCTGCGCGGCAGTCATGCCGGGTTGGCGCTGGCCGCGCACGAAGCGCTCCAGCGCCTGACCGAAGACGACAGCCGCCGCGTGGCCGACGCCGCCCGGCGCGCGCTGACGACATACGCCGAGTCGCAGCGCGCCGGTTGGATTGGCTACATGCTCGGCAACCGATACCGCATCGAAGCCCTGCTCGGCCAGGGCGGTATGTCGTCTGTGTATAAAGGCGTCGACCTCAACCTGCGCCGGCCGGTGGCGATCAAGCTCATCCACCCGCATCTGTCTAGCGATCCCGAGTTCGTGCGGCGTTTCGAGATGGAGGCCGCCGCCGTCGCCCGCCTGCGCCACCCTAATATCGTCCAGGTCTTCGACTTCGACCACGAAGGCGACGTCTATTTTATGGTGCTGGTGTACCTGGAAGGCGAGACACTCCAGGCCCGGTTGAAAGCTCTGGACGAGGACAAGGCACGCTTGCCGCTGGCAGAGACAATCCGGCTCACAGCCCTCATCTGCGACGCAGTCGCTTACGCGCACCAGGAGGGCATCGTTCATCGCGACCTGAAGCCGGCCAACGTGATGCTCGATCAGCACGACCAGCCGATCCTGATGGACTTCGGCGTGGCGAAGATGCTGGGCGAGCAGAGACACACCGCGACCGGCGCGATTGTCGGCACCGTGGCCTACATGTCGCCGGAGCAATTGCGCGGCGATCCGTTCGACGGGCGCGCGGACATTTACTCGCTCGGCGTGATGCTCTACGAAATGACCGCCGGCCGACCGCCGTTCGTCGCCGATTCGGTCATGACGCTGATGCTCAAGCATCTCAACGAGCCGGTGCCGGATATCCGCGAGTTCGCCGCAGGTGTGCCGGACGAGCTGGTTGTGGCGATCGAGAAGGCGCTGGCGAAGACCCCGGCGGAGCGTTTCCAGACCGTCGCCGAGATGGCCGAGGCGCTGCGGGCGATCGATCTGGCGCGTATCGAGCGGGAACGGCTGGCGAAAGAGCGGGCCGTGGCGGAACGCGTGGCCAAGCAGAAAGCCGAGCAAGAGCGGCTCGCACGCGAACGGGCCGAGCAAGAACGCCTGGCGAAGGAGAAGGCCGAAGCGGAGCGCATCGCCCGGCAGAAGGCTGAAGAGGAGCGGCTGGCACGTGAACGGGCTGAGCAAGAACGCCTGGCGAAGGAGAAGGCCGAAAAAGAGCGGCTGGCCCGCGAGCGCGCCGAAGTCGAGCGCCTGGCAAAGCAGAAAGCCGAACAGGAACGGCTGGCTCGCGAGAAGGCCGACGCGGAGCGCATCGCCCGGCAGAAGGCTGAAGAAGAGCGTCGGGCTCGCGAACGGGCTGATCAGGAACGCCTGGCGAAGGAGAAGGCCGAAAGAGAGCGGCTGGCCCGCGAGCGCGCCGAGCAGGAAAAGCGCGAGCGCGAAGCGGCGCAGCGCGCCGAAGCCGAGCGCGTGGCGAAGCAAAAAGCCGAGCAGGAACGGCTGGCCCGCGAGCGTGCCGAGCAGGAACGCCGTAAGCGTGAGGCTGAGCGCGCCAGGAGGATGGAACAGTTCCGTGCGTTGCTGAGCAATCGAGCTGTGCTGCTGATCGTCGCCGGGGTGGCTTTGCTGGGCCTGGGTCTTCTGGTGGTCGTACCCCGCCTGGTCCCGCAGCTTCCGTCGGCCGAGGGCATGGTGAGAGTGGAGGGGGGAAAGTACACCGTCGGTCACGACGCGGCTGGTGAAAACTACGTTTCTCCGCACGACGTTCAACTGACAACGTTCTGGATCGACCGTTACGAAGTGACGAACGTGCAGTATGCCAAGTTTGTCGACGAGACGAACGCTGAGCCGCCCGCAGGCTGGGTGAACAGAAGTCCACCCGTTGGCAAGGACGACCACCCGGTCGAAGGTGTCACCTGGGACCAGGCGTCTGCCTTTTGTAGCTGGAAGAACAAGCGCCTGCCGAGCGAGGCCGAATGGGAAGTCGCCGCACGCGGGCCAGATCGCTCGTTGTACCCATGGGGGGACGAAAGAGATGCCGTCTCGCTTCCTGCAGACGACACCTATCCTGTCGGCACCGAGGAGAACAACATTAGCGAATTCAAGGTATTCGACATGGCCGGCAACGTCTGGGAATGGATCGGAGACCCGTATGCCCCGGTGGAGGACGGCGAAAGGGTCATACGCGGTGGTGCTCATGGCTTTCTCGTCGACATGGCTCATCGTGTCCGAGGCGATCCCAATAACTCGTCCATGTACAGGAATGCTGGCGTGCGCTGCGCGGCCAGTCAGGTGGAAGGAGGACAATAGGTCATGCTGATTCTGCAACTTTGGCGTAGCGCCCTGTGGCTTGCTGCACTATTGATCGCCGCGATGAGTGTCGGTTGCGGTGGGCAGCCTGCGCCGGCCGCGACACCCACGCCGACTGTCGCCGTCTTTCTGCAGGACGAATTTACGGATGTGGCGAGCGGGTGGCGCGAGACGAAGTCCGACCAGTATACTGCCGGCTACCACCCGCCAGACTTTTACCACATCGAAGTCGGCTCGCCGGACGATCGGCAGTTCGTATATGGCCCGCCCCCGATCGACGACCTGACCGACTTCACCGTAGAGACGGCCGTGGACGTTCTGCGCACCGACTCGGAGAACGGCGACTTCCGGTACGGCCTGGTCGTGCGCGGAACGGGCGATCGCTTCTACGGCTTCATGATTTCCCCACGCACGAAGACCTGGGTCGTCGTCAAGGGATCGCCCGACGGGCTTGTGCCGCTGAAGCAGGGTGCGGACGCTGAGATCCTGGGACCCTCGGTCAAGGATCGATTGCGGATCGATGCGAGTGGATCGACGCTCACGTTCCACATCAACGATCGCCCTGTCGCACAGGTCACGGATTCGGACTACGCTCGCGGCGCGGTGGGTTTCATCGTCCAGTCGCTGGATGAGCCGCGCCCGCACATTCACTACGACTGGCTGGTCGTGCGCCCCGTGGAGCAGGTGGCCTTGGTGTTCCTGACCGACACACCCATACCGACCGACACGCCCATGCCAACCGATACGCCGCTGCCGCCGACGTCGACGCCCATCCCACTGCCGCCGGGCATGCAGCTCGTTTCGGCAGGGTTCTTTCAGATGGGCTCGTCGGGCGGTCGGGCCGACGAAGCTCCCGAGCATCCCGTGCTGCTGGATGCCTTCTACGTCGATCGCTTCGAAGTGAGCAATGCCGAGTACCGCGCCTGCGTGAACGCCGGCGCCTGCACGCCCGGTCAGCGTGATGGGTTCACCCGCGCCCGATACCGCGACGACCCGACGTTCGACAACTACCCGGTCGTCGGCGTGACGTGGAACCAGGCCACCGCCTATTGCCAGTGGGCCGGCAAGCGCCTGCCGAGTGAAGCCGAATGGGAGTACGCCGCGAGCGGCCTGGAGAACCGTGTCTGGCCGTGGGGCAACACGTTCGACGCGAGCCTGTCTGCCGCCAGCGCGCCGGATACGCAGCCCGTGGAGAGCTATCCGGACGGCGCCAGCCCCTTCGGCGTCTATAACTTGGCGGGGAACGTCACCGAGTGGGTGGAGGATATATACGATGCGGCGTTCTACGCCAACTCACCGGCGAGCAATCCGGTCAACGGCGGCAGCGACGCGCACGTGCATCGAGGCGGCAGCTTCGCTAATGTGAATGGGGAAAACTATACCACTAGCCGCCGCTATCGCGGCGCGGACACCGACGTCGACATCGGCTTCCGCTGCGCGAAAGACGCGCCGGAGGAAAATGCCGCCGTGTCGCCCGAGGCGCGCGATCAGCTCGTCGCCGACTTCTGCCAGATTTATTCGGCGTACAAGCCCGGAGCGGCGTGCCCGTAAGCTGATTTTCCGCAGTTCCTGCCTCAGCCTGCCCTGAGCGCGGTCGAGGGGTTGGACTGCGGAAGCCTGCGACGGCAGTGCAACGCCTGGCAAGTCAGTGGCACGGAGCTGAGGCAATTGCAGTTCAAACCACCGCAACAGATAGACATCGAATAAACGGATATGGACCGCGCCAACATGCCATCCGCTTATCCGTTGTGCATTCGTTGCTTCGTTCTTTCCCACCAAATGGGATTGCCCTGCACCGGAGCCGCCAAGCCGCCAGTCGCTTATTGACAATAGCAACCCGTGCGGACTACAATGAAGTGCACCGACCAGGGGAGGACAGCATGTCTTCAAGCGCAGAAGTCACCCGCTTCACGCTGCACGTTGACGCCGGCGCAGACGCCGACGACGAGGAACTCGATCGCGTCACACGCCAGTTGCGTGAGGAACTCGGCGATCTCGACGGTGTGGAGCCGGTCAAACCAGTCGAGGCGGGCACAGTCCCTGAAGGCGCGAAGTCGGCCGAGGCCATGACACTGGGCGCACTCGCGGTGACAATCTTGCCATCCGTTATTCCAAAGTTGATCGAGTTCTTGCAGACCTGGTCAATGCGTGGAGAAAATCGCACGGTGAAGATCGAGGCCAGTATGGGAGGTCAATCCGTGAAAGTGGAGATTCCCAAGTCCATGTCTCCGGATGAGCTGAAGGGCCTGGTCGATATGTTGACCGGGGCGCTGACGGGAAAATAATGTGACTGAGACCGCCGAATGGTGTCCGAGCCGGCGGTCTGCTTTCTGCGGCAGGCGCTTGAGCGATGAGTCGGAGATTTGCGCTGAAGCACCACGACGACGATCAATCGAGCGGGCGGGGCCGATCTGAATGCCGATCAAATCAGCGTCGGCGGCGATGTCACGGGGCGTGATAAGATCATCCAGATTCGCGCGGCAGCGGGGGCGACGGTCATCGTTGGCGAGAGCGGCAGCGCGAGCGTGGAGACTGATGCGAGCATGCCAGCAGACAACGCTGCAGCCAATCAGCCACCTCCTCCGCCTGCGGCCTTAGCCTGATTCACTTCGCTCCATCGGTCAGGGAAACAGGTATGGGTCGCAAATTTGCTCTCATCATCGGCAACAGCCAGTATCAAGACTCGCGCCTGGCGCAGCTGGTTACGCCGCACGAAGACGTGAACGATCTCGCCGTCCTGCTGCGCGATCCCGCCATTGGCAATTTCGATCAAGTCACGACGCTGGTCAACGAAACCGACGCTGCCATCCGCCTGAGCATCGAGGATTTCTTTACCGACAAAAAGCCCGATGATTTGCTGGTCATCTATTTCTCCGGACACGGCGTGCGCGACGAACAGGGCCTCCTGTATCTGGCAGTGAATAATACACGCGCCACTCGCTTGCGCGCCACGGCCATTCCTTCCGAATTCATCACCAGCGAAATGGATCGCAGCCGATCGAAACGGCAAGTGCTGATCCTCGACTGTTGTCACAGCGGCGCCTTCGCGCAGGGATCGAAAGCCGTGACGGGCGAAAGCGCCGGCACCGGCCCGGCTTTTGAAGGCATCGGTTATGGCCGTGTCATTTTGACCGCGACCGATGCAACGCAATACGCCTGGGAAGGCGATAAAGTTATCGGGCAAGCAGATCGATCGGTGTTCACACATTATTTGATCGAAGGCTTGCGTACGGGCGATGCCGATACCGATCACGATGGCATGATCACACTCGACGAAATCTATGACTACGTTTACGAGCAGGTAGTCACTGTGACGCCCAAGCAGACACCGGGCAAATGGTCGTATAAGCAGCAAGGGGACATCGTCATCGCGCGCAACCCGCATTCGTCGACCCAACCTGCCGCTCCCTTCTCCGAAATTGTCGACACGGCGCGGCGCTTGTCCGTCGTCAAAACGGCGCGGCTGCTGGTGCGCCAAGGCGTTAACCCTGGCGCACTGTATCCGCTGCGCGCCGTAACCAACACCATCGGGCGCAACGACGGGCTGGAAGTCACCATCCGCGACACATTGATCTCGCGCCGTCACGCGCGGATCACACGGCGCGATAACGAATATTTCATTGAAGATTTACTCAGCGCCAATGGCACTTTCGTCAACGGTAAAAAACTGGTGGAACCACAGACGATGAAAGACGGTGATCAAATTGCCATCGGCGATACCGTGTTGATCTTTCAACTGGGCGAAGCCGTGCTGGCAGAAATGGCTGCGAGCGAAAAGACGACCCGTGATGAGCTGCCAGCGGCCACAGCTCTTGGGTCCGGGGTAGCCGCCGGTCAACCTCAATTCCCGAGCGTTTCTTCGCAACCCACCGTTTCCCTGCCGCCCGTGAAGCGTATCGTGCCAAAGTGGATTTGGATCGGCGCGGCAGGTGGCGTTCTCTTGTTGCTGGGTACGCTGTTCGCCATCGCGCCCAGCCTCACGCCTGGACCTACACCGACCCAACCTTTCTCAGCCACAGCTGTTGTTCCTGAAACCACGACGATGCTGCCAGGTCCACCTACCGATACACGGCTACCACCGACACTCGTACAGCCAATCAGGGAGAACACCTATCCCGTCGAATGGAATGTCATCCTCGGCGACTCGTTCGATACGAATAAAAATCAATGGGACACGGGCACCGTCGATGAACCCGGCAACGCCGCAGGCACTCTCCAGATCCTCAATGGCAAATACCGTTGGGAGATACAAGCGAATAGAAATTACGCGACGATAGTGAGCGGATCGCGCACGACAGACGCCGATTTCTACGCGTCAGTAGACGCCCGGCAACTGGAAGGATCAGCCACTTGCGGTTACGGCTTGATGCTGCGGGAAAACCCGGCAGGGTTGTATCAATTTGGGCTGTTGGACAGCGATCGTCAATTCAGCGTGTATGCCTGGGACAACACTGACGAGACCTCGCGGCCGCTCATTGGCCCGGCGGAATCTGCGGCGATTCACCCCGGTGAAGTCAACAAGTTGTCAGTAATTGCCGAAGGCTCGCACTATCGTTTCTTCATCAACGATCAGCCGGTCGGCGAAATGACCGATGATCAGTGGGATACGGGTAGAGTCACCCTGTTCACCCAATTGTGTAAGGACGGTGGCTCCGCTGTCATTGAGTTCGACAACGTGGAACTGCGCGCGCCGTAAATCGTCGGCTTCAACGTGTGGCTGCACGCGACTTATGCGGCGCGCCTGTACGCTTCCATCGACGCTGTACCGATCGAAGATCAGCCGCGGATTGCCATCGTGGCCGGGCATGGAAGCCCGGCCTGCTGTGTGAGAAGCGGTGGCGGCTCCCACCCTGCCGGATAGCTGGGCATTGGAGCCCGGCCTGCTTCAATAACAGGTGACCGGCACTTCCAAAGTGCCGGTCACCTTTTTGCTGTATAATCTTCACATAGATTTGATGGCAGTCGGATTCAGAGGCCCCGCCATGAATCCCACAGAACTCACAACCCGTCTGGAAAAAGGCGAAGGCCTGCACACCAAATGGCATCCGAACGCTTGCAGAAGCTCCTGGCCCACGCCGGCTACGGCTCGCGCCGCGCGTGCGAAGCGATTGTCGCCGCGGGCCGCGTGACAGTGAACGGCAAGGTCGCGAAGCTGGGCGATAAGGCCGACCCGGTCGTGGACACAATCGCGGTCGACGGGCAACGCCTGAAGATCGAGTCGCCGCCTGTGTATATCATCCTCAACAAGCCGCGGAACGTCGTGACGACGAATGAAGACGAGTTGGGTCGTACGACGGTGCGTGACCTGGTGGGCCACGACGGCGCGATCTATCCCGTCGGCCGGCTCGACGCGGACAGCGAGGGCCTGGTGCTCCTGACGAACGACGGCGAGCTGGCGAACGTGCTCACGCATCCGCGTTACGAGCACGAGAAGGAGTATCTCGTCTTCGTGAAGGGCCGCCCCGACGACAAAGCGCTCGACGCCTGGCGGCGCGGGGTGGTCGTCCCGGACCCGGAAGGCGCCTACAAGACGGCGCCGGCCCGCGTTGAAGTCGTGCGGCACGAAGGCGGCGGCACGCTCCTGCGCGTCGTCATGTGCGAAGGACGCAAGCGCCAGATTCGCGAAGTGGCGCGGCTATTGCGATATCCCGTGCAGTACCTGCTGCGTGTCCGCATCGGCCCGATCGACATGGGCGATCTCAAGCCGGGGAAGTGGCGCTTCCTGAATGCGAAAGAGATTCGCTCACTACACGGATTGGTTGAGAAGAGTAAGTCGAGGCCGACCGTGGCGAAAAGAAAGACCCGATTGGGTAGAGCCGTGAAGCGTGAAGCGTGATGCGTGAAGCGTAAAACGTAAAGAGTGAAGCCTGACAGGTGATGCCTGAGCAGTCAGGCCATAGGCGATACGCGATACGCGATATGCGATATGCGATATGCGATACGCGATAGGCGATAAGCGATGAAACCCTCGGTGATCGCGATCGACGGGCCGGCCGGCTCGGGTAAGAGTACGCTCGGCCATTTGCTTGCGCAGCGCCTGGGATACCTGTACTTCGATACGGGCGCGCTGTACCGCGCCGTGTCGCTGGCGGCGCTGGAGCACGGCGTGAGTGTCGACGACGATGTCTCGCTGACCGAGCTTGCCCGGCGCGTGCAGATCGACGTGGTTGAGCCGACTGTCGCCGATGGCCGTCTTTACACCGTCCTGCTCGACGGGCATGATGTGACGTGGGACATCCGCTCCCCGGCGGTCGACGCGATCGTATCGCCCGTTTCGGCGGTCGCCGGCGTGCGGCGCGCGCTAGTCGACCGGCAGCGGCGCATCGCCCAGCGTGGAAAAGTCGTCATGGTCGGGCGCGACATCGGCACGGTCGTGCTCCCCGACGCCGATCTGAAACTCTTCGTCGACGCGTCGCTCGAGGTGCGCGCGCAGCGCCGGCACGCCGAGCTGCTAGGGCGCGGCGAGCAGGCCACCTACGAGCATGTGCTCGACGAAATGCGCCGCCGGGACGTGCGGGACCGGGAGAAGCCGATCTCACCCCTGGTCGCCGCGCCTGACGCGATTATTCTGGATACGACGAAGCTGGACATGAACGCGATGGTCGATCGGGCGGAGGAGATTGTGAGACGCTTCGCCGAAGCGAAGGTGACATGACGAGCACGACCGGCGTCAAGCGCCGGGAACGGTTTCGCAGCAGGCGCGCCGGCCGCGCGAGCAAATATCAGAATTACAAGCCGAGCCTGCTGCGCCGGTTCTACACGTTGTTCCTGCGCGTGGCCTTCAAGGTGACGATGCGCCTGGAGATCGAGGGATTGGAGCATTTTCCCGCCAGCGGCGCCTGCATCGCAATGTACAACCACATCGCCTTTGTGGACCCGGTGATCGTCAGTGGCCGGTTTCCGCGCTCCGTCATCGCCCTGGTGAAGATTGAGGCGTATCAACACTGGCTCACCGGCCCTTTGCTCCGCACCTTCGACGCGATACCGGTGAGCCGGGGTGACGTCGACCGCAAAGCGCTCCAGGCGGCGTTTGACGTGCTCGATCAGGACCTGCCTCTCCTGATCGCGCCCGAAGGCACCCGCAGTAAGACGGCCACCCTCCTCGAAGCGCAGCCGGGCGTGGCGTACATCGCGTCGCAGGCAGGCGTTCCGATCGTGCCTGTGGCGTTCAGCGGCAGCGATCGCTGGAGCCGCAATATCAAGCGCCTGCGCCGCACGACGATCTGGGTGCGCGTGGGACGCCCGTTCGTCCTGGCTGCGGACGACGAGCGCCTGAGCGGCGAGACGCTCAAGCAGATGACTGACGAAGCGATGGTTCAATTGGCTTCCCTCCTGCCTGCCGAGCAGCGAGGCGTCTACTCCAACCTGGACGCGGCGACGGCGCGGTACGTGCGGTTCGTGCAGGCTGCGCCGGACTGAGTCGAGTTCCTGCAATTCCTGGCGTGCCCGACACATGCTGAGGGAACTGAAGGTGCTCAGGGAACTCAAGAAATCGAGTCGATTCTCTAACCGTTTTCCGACGCATAGACGCCGGGGTTGTGCTAGAATGTTGTCGCAATGTTGGGACGGCAGTTGCACTGCCGTTCCAGCCGCCGCAGTCCAACTGCGGCGGGAACTGCGGAAATTAGGCTAAGGAGGTGATCGCTCGAACGAATAAGCGGGGAGACAGCGCACGGACTGAGGCCGCCGCACGGCGGCTCAGTTGACGAGGAGACGGTTCCTGCCGTGGGGCAGTGCTAACTCGCGCGTATCGCCTATCGCGAGTCACTTATCGCAAGACCAGACAGTCAATCGTCACTACGATAAGCGATATGCCATAAGCGATACGCGATAAGCCGAGGAACATCGAGGAATCAGCGGATGCCGTCAGGGTGAGCCACCACCCTCGTCTCCCCCTCCTGTGACGTTCAAGCGCGGGCGCGAAAGCCGCGAGGCGACTCGCGGACAAGCGGCGCGCGGTGGCAGGCAACGATGGGCGACGGTCCCCGGCGGCGCGGTCGGGAGACCGCCGCCGAACCAGGGATGGGCGAAGGTCTCTGACCGAGCCCCATGCGGCGCGGTCGGAGACCTGCGCCGAACAAGGACACCCCCAAGGAGGGACTCCCATGTGCGGTATCGTCGGATACGTCGGCGCGCGCGATGCGACGCCGATCATCTTCAACGGCCTCAGGCGGCTGGAATATCGCGGCTACGATTCGGCCGGCATTGCCGTGATCGAAAACGGCCACATCGCCGTGCGCCGGGACGCGGGCAAGCTCGACCGGCTGGCGTTGCTGCTCGAAGCCGAGCCGATGCACGGGCCGATCGGCGTCGGCCATACGCGCTGGGCGACGCACGGCCAGGCCAACCAGACGAACTCGCATCCCCACGTGGACTGCACGGGCCGGCTGGTCGTCGTGCACAACGGCATCGTCGAGAACTTCCTGGCGCTGCGGCACGAGCTGCAGGCGGCGGGCCACCTCTTCAGGAGCGAGACCGATACGGAAGTCATCGTCCACCTCGTCGAGCAGTACATGCACGACGGCGAGACGTTCGAGGAAGCCGCGCGCAAGGCGCTCAACCGGCTTCAGGGCGCGCAGGCCGTCGTGCTGCTCGACCACGACCAGCCCGACCGCCTGATCGTCTCGCGCATCGGGAACGCGGGCGGCGTGACCCTCGGCGTGGGGCAGGGCGAGATGTTCCTCGCCTCTGACATGCCCGCCATCCTCGAATACACGCGCGACATGATCTTCCTCGAATCGCGCCAGATGGCCGTCGTCCTGCGCGACGGCGTGAAGTTCACGTCACTCGACGGCGAGCCGCTCGAGCTGCCGATCCACACCGTGCCATACGATCCGGTCGCGGCGGCCAGGGGCGAGTACACGCACTTCATGCAGAAGGAGATCTTCGAGCAGGCGCGCTCCATCACCGACACGATTCGTGGCCGCGTCGACTTCGAGCGCGGCGTGGTAAGCCTGCCCGAGATGAATCTCTCGCCGGAGGCGGCGCGCTCGATCGACAAGATCGTCTCGGTCGCGTGCGGCACGTCGTGGCACGCGGCGCTCGTCGGCAAGTACATGATCGAGTCGCTGGCACGCGTTCCGGTCGAGGTCGATTACGGGTCGGAGTTCCGCTATCGCGATGCGATCCTCGACGATCGCACGGCTGTCCTGGCCATCACCCAGTCGGGCGAGACGGTCGATACGCTGGCGGCGATGGAAGCGGCACGGGACAGGCAGGCCAGGCTGTGGTGGATCGGCAACGTCGTCGGATCACAGGCGCATCGCATGAGCCACGGCCACATCCTGATCCAGGCCGGCCTCGAAATCGGCGTGGCGTCGACCAAGACGTTCACCGGATCGCAGGTCGATCAATATCTGCTCGGCGCCTATCTCGGCCAACTGCGCGGGACATTGAGCGGCGAGCGGCTGCGCGCGGCGGTCGACGCACTGGCGAAGTTGCCCGACCTGGCCGGGCGGCTGATGGACCGTGCGCCGGAGGTCGAGGCTCTGGCGGCGCATTTCTACCACTATACCGATTTCCTGTTCCTGGGGCGCGGCATCAACTTCCCGATCGCGCTGGAGGGCGCGCTCAAGCTCAAGGAAATCTCGTACATCCACGCCGAGGGCTACCCGGCCGGCGAGATGAAGCACGGCCCGATCGCGCTCATCGACGAGGACATGCCGGTCGTGTGCATCGCGCTGCGGGATCACGTCTACGACAAGATGATCAGCCAGGTCGAGCAGGTCAAGGCGCGCGGCGGCACAGTCATCGCGCTCGCGACGGACGGTGATGAGGACATCCGGCGCAAGGCCGACCACGTGCTGTACGTGCCCGAGTGCGCGCCGCTGCTGGCATCGGTGCTGGCCTCGATCCCGCTGCAGATGCTGGCTTACTATATCGCCGTGAGGCGCGGCTGTGACGTGGATCAGCCGAGGAACCTGGCGAAGAGCGTGACGGTGGAGTAAATAAACCACGGATGGGAGGATTTCAAGGCAGATGCTGGCTTACTATATCGCCGTGCCCCAGGCCGCCGCAGGGCAACTGCGGCGGGAGGCTACGTTGCCTGCTCGTCGCCCAGAGCGGACGCCAGCATCTCGCGCAGCTCTTTGGGGATGACGGCAACTTTGTAATTCCGCCCGCCGATGCCGGCCTTGCCCACGAACAGCAGGCCGCGCGCCCGCACCTGCCCGATATGCGACTTGGGCGGCTGCTCGTTCCAGAACAGGCCATCGCCGTCCTGGCTGCCGAACTCGCGGGTGAGCTCGCCCAGCTTGATCCAGCCGCCAGCGTCGAGCGTCCGCCGTAGAATCTGGCGCCCTTGTGGCGTCAGCCCGGCGATCAGCTGCGTCAGGTGGTTCATGTCTGTCAGCCGCGCGACGAGCGCGGCCGTCTTCTGCTTGCGCTGGCCTTTGGCGGATAGCCCAGACGCAATGCAGGCGGCATCCACCAGTTGCCACAGGCTCTTGTTGAACGCGGCGGACAGGGTCGTGTTGAGATTGATTGGCTTCTCCTCCGCCTCCTCGCGCCACTTGTCCATCATGTAATCGGTGAGCGCGTCCGCGTTTACAATGAACGGACCCATGAACGCGTCTTGCAATCGGCGTTTGTCAGGCATGTCGGTTTTCTCCACTGGATTTCCAAACTTCGCATGAACGGGTTGTCTTCCGGCTCTGTCCAAGTATATCCAAACTTAACGACGACGACAACGTATGTATAGTTGCCAGGTAATCCTCGAACGCAGCGGATGTATCGGAAGGTGCACTGCTCTCATCGGTGCTGGCGTCGATTCCGCTGCAGATGCTGGCTTACACTATCGCCGTGCGGCGCGGCTGCGACGTCGATCAGCCGAGGAACCTGGTGAAGAGCGTGACGGTGGAGTAAATAAACCACGGATGAACACGGATAGGCACGGATAAAAGCAAAGCCCGTTCTTGTTGAGAGAGGGGAGATTAACCACGAAGGCACCTTCACTCCGGCTTGCGATTTTCAGGTGTGTGCGATACGATTAACGCCAGCCTATTTCAACGCAGCCGGAGGCAGCCGTGTTCCGCTCCCTGCGGATCCAGCTCGGCGCAATCGTATTCTGTTTCGTGCTCCTCGTTGCCGGCTCCGTCGCGATCACTTACCTGATCGTTCAGACCCAGGCGAGTGGCGCGACGCTGCGCGCCCTCCTGTTGATTCAGCTCGTCCTGCTTGTCGCCGCCCTACTGCTGCTGACGTGGGGCTATTTTTTCACGCGCCGCCGTTTTACGCGGCCGCTCGCGGCGCTCAACCGGGCCGCTCATCGCATCGCCGAAGGACATCTCGACGAGTCTGTGCGCGTCGAAGGCGACGACGAGCTTACAGACCTGGCGCGCGCCTTCGAGACGATGCGCGCCGACGTCGCCGCCTCGCGCGACGAGCTGGAGTCCCGCGTCGCGCAGCGCACACGAGAGCTGGCCTCCGCCTTCGAGCTCAGCCAGGAGATCGTGTCGCAGCTCGATCTCCGGCACCTCCTGCAATCCGTGACGGATCACGCTCGCGCGCTGACCCGGGCCGAGGCGGCCTCGTTGTGCTTGCTCGACGAAGGCAACACGGCCCTGGTGCTTTCTAGCACGAGTGGGGCGAAGGTTCCTCCCCCGGATATGCGCCAGCCGGTGTGGCTCGTCCCGGCGAATCAGGGATTGGTCAGCGACCAGATGGTCGCCGTGGAAAGCGCGTGCGCGAATTGCGGCTTCTTGCATTCGCACGAACCGGGGCACTGCGTCGCCGCACCTTTACGCGTGGCCGATCGCACCCTCGGCGCGCTGTGCATCGTTCGCAGTGACAGCCCCTCATTCGACGCCGACGAAACGCGTGCGCTGACACTGCTCGCCAACTCGGCTGCCATCGCCATCGCGAATGCGCGCCTGGTCGAATCTGAGCGGCGGCAGGCCGAACAGGCGGCCAGGCTGGCCGAGCGCGAGCGCCTCGCCGCCGACTTGCACGATCACCTGGCGCAAACGCTCGGCTTTCTCAATCTGGAGATCGATCAGGTCAGAGCGGCGTTGGCCGCAGACGGGCCGAAGGATGCTCAGGCCGAACTGGATCGAATGAAAACGGCGGTCGGCGAGGCGTATCGGCAGGTGCGTGCTGCTTTGGTCGGACTTCGCGAGCCGCTGCCGGCCGGCGACGATCTGATCGACAAGCTGAACGCCTGCCTGGCCGATTTCCGCGAGACCTCCGGACTTCCAGCCGAGTTGTTCGTCTCCGATCCGTCCGCGCTGGCGTTGCCGCGTCTAGCCCAAGCGCAAGCGTATCTCATCGTTCGCGAGGCCCTGGTCAATGTCCGGCGGCACGCGCAGGCGCAGCAGGCGTCGGTGCGCATCGATTGCATCGACGGACAGGCTCGTTTTACCGTCGAGGACAATGGACGCGGCTTCGACGTATCCTCGGTCGAGGGCGATCACCATCTCGGCCTGACGATCATGCAGGCGCGCGCCGAGCGAAGCGGCGGGTATTTAACCGTCGACTCGACGCCCGGCGCGGGGACGAAGATCGCGGCCTACTTCCCACTCGACGTGGCTGCGCCGGATGGAAGCGGGCACAGGGGACCAGCGTGACCGCCGCCCGCGTCTTGCTCTGCGACGATCACGATCTCTTCCGCGAAGGGCTGGCCGGCCTGATCGATGCACAGCCGGACCTGGAGGTGGTCGGCCAGGCGGCCGACGGACTGGAGGCGCTCGCCCTCGCCCGCGATCTCAGCCCCAACCTGATCGTGATCGACATCAAGATGCCGGTGTGTGATGGGCTGGAAGCCACGCGGCTGATTCGCGCCGAGCTGCCGGACGCGCGCATCGTCATCCTCACCGTGCACGACGAAGACGAGAAACTGTTCGAAGCGATCAAGGCCGGCGCGGGCGGCTACATTCTGAAGGACACCAACTCGGCCGAATTTCTGAATAGCGTGCGCCGGGCCTTAGCTGGGGAAGCCGTTCTGCCGCCGAAACTGGCGGCGCGCCTGCTCGACGAGTTTGCCCGGCTGGCCACGCTGGTTCCATCCGAATCGCCCTCTGACGATTCCCCCGATCTCACACCTCGCGAGCGCGAAGTGCTCAACCTCATTGCCACCGGCGCGAGCGATAAGGAGATTGCCGCGGCGCTTTCGCTCAGCCTGCACACGGTCAAGAGCCACGTTCGCAGCATCTTGAGCAAGCTGCATGCCGTCAATCGGCGCCAGGCGGTGAGGCTGGCGGGCCGGCAGGACTGGACGAAAAGGAAAACGCTCTAGGGCTGTCCACCGCCGCCGCGAGCGATGCCGGCTGCGGGATAGGTGTCGCGCCACCGCAGGTCACATAGCCCAGGAAACGAGCCGAGATGCGGTCCTGGCCCGGCAGGTGATAGTCGGTCAGGCGCACCCGCGCAAAGTTCACCACCCGGTAGGCGGCGTTGTTGCCACTCCCGGCTACTGCGTCCCAGACAGGGACGACGATGTTGACAGTCTTGAGTGCGTCTAATGCCTCGCGCACGGCGCTGCTGTTAGCCACACCCGGTCTACCCTGTACCCAGTCGCCAATCGACACGACGTGGTCAGCCGGATTACTGGGGTTGATATATGTGAAGCTTTCACCCGGCGGCGTCAGGCTGGTGACGAGCGTCCCGACGCTCGGGCTGCCGGCCCAGGTGAGCCAGCCGAAGTTGCCCCGCCGGGCGCCGTTGAAGATATTCTCGACGACATCTTCCTCAGACACGCCTGCCAGTGTTTCCACGTGCAGTGCAATCGGATAGAGATCACAGGTCTGAGCTGGCGCTGGTGTGACCGTAACTCTGACGGTAGCCACATCGCTCCCGCCGTTGGCATCTACGATGGTGTAGGTGAAGCTGTCGATCCCTGTCAGACCGAAGGTGGGAGTGTAGGTGACCGTGTTGTCGGGGTGAATCATCGCGGTCCCGCTCATTGGTAGTGTGATCGACACAACTGTGAGAAGATCGCCATCAATATCCGAGTCATTAGCCAGCACATCGATGGTAATAGCGGTGTCCTCCCGTGTAGTCGCTTCGTCATCTATCGCCACCGGGTCATCGTTGACCGGAGTGACAGTGACCCTGACCACGGCCGTGTCCATACCGCCCTGGCCGTCGCTGATCGTGTATGCAAAGCTGTCCCTGCCGTCGAAGTTGGCAGTTGGAGTGTAGGTGATGGTGTTATCCAGATTGACCACCGCCGCGCCATTGGATGGCAGCGTAACTGAGATCACGGTGAGGGTATCGCCATCGACATCCGAGTCGTTGGCTAGTATATCAATGGTAACGGCAGCGTCCTCCGGGGTGGTCGCTTCGTCATCCATTGCGAGTGGCGGATCGTTGACGGGGTTGACTATGACCATGACGGTGGCGCTGGCGGTGAGCTCCCCGTCAGAGATGGTGTAGGTGAAAACGTCCGTACTATTGAAGTCGGGATCGGGTGTGTAGAACAGGTGATCGGTATTGTTGATCACAGTCCCGTTACTCGAGACCCCCACAACAGTGATCGTGAGCGAATCGCCATTCGGGTCGCTATCATTCCCTAACACATTCAGAGTGTTGTCCGTGCTATCTTCGTTTACATTGAAGCTGTCGTCGTTCGCTATAGGCGGAATGTTGACCGGCGTGGTGTCTGTGGCCTGATTATTGGATGGATCTCTGTCCGGGCCGCTGTCGCTGTCATCGCCGATGATGGCGGTGTTGGTGATTTCTGTGGTGCCAGCCGGCATCGGGTCCGCGACGGCGACGGCGAAGTCAACCACTCCACTCGTGCCTGCGCTCAGTCCACCGATGAGGAAGGCGCAGGTTGTACCTGCCGGGCTGGCGTCGGCACAACTCCAGCCAAGGGTGCTCGATGCGGCGTCAAAGCTGGTGTTAGCCGGCACCGTCTCGCTGATGACGACCCCGGTTGTGCCCTGGCCGCCGGCGTTGGTATAGACCAAGCTGTAGACGATGACTTCGCCCGGTGCTGCCACCAGGCCTCCATCATCTTTGCTGATTTGCAATTCTGGTGCTGCATCGACGTGATTGACGTCAACAGCAGTGTTATTCTTCGGGGTCGGATCCTGTCCGTTTGCCCCGTCATCGGCGACGGAGGCGGTGTTGGTGATGGTCTCCGCTCCAGCTAGAAGCGGGTCGTCCACCCGCACGATGACGGTGCGGGTTACGCTGGCCCCAGTGGCCAGGTCAAAGGCCGCCCAGGTGACCAGGCCGCCGGATTCGCTCCCGCTGTGGCTCGCGGCGACGAACGTGGTGTCGGCGGGCAGCGTGTCGGTGATGGTGACGCCGGTTGCTCCCTGAGCGCCGACGTTGCTGACCGTAAGCGTGTAGGTCAAGATTTGGCCGGCCTGGACGAAGGTCAAGTCATCCGTCTTGGCACTGACCAAGTCTGGGACGACGTTGAGGTTCACCAGCAGGTGGTGGACGTTGTTCGTCTCGTCGCATTCGTTGTGCGTACCTGTGCGTGCGCCATTGTCGTCGGCCACGACGTAGATATCACGGGTCCCAGAGAAGGGTGTCAGCCAATCAAAGGACACGTCCTCAAATTCGCCTGGCTTGAGAGGTTTGGTGGTTTGTACGGTACCCAACAGCACGCCGCCTGCCGCAGGGTTGCCATCGTAGAAAGCGACCGGCATACCAGGCCCGACCTGGACGGCCCCACCGTTGCCGATACGGGCGGTAAGCGTGATCGCGTCAACCTGTGTTTCGAAGCGCAGGAATGAAGCCGTCAAGTCCGGCGCGGCGAACATAGAGCCGATAGTTTGGAGGTTCTGCCGGTAGTTGTTGAAGGTCTGCCAGTTGTTTGCTTCCATCGCCGGGATGCTGCCGTCGTCGCCGATGTTGGTGATGTGATAGGTGTGCTGATTCCAAATCTTCCGTGAGCCGACCCAACGATCAGACGCATCGCCGAAGACGAAGACGCCTCGCTGCGGACCGAAGCCGCAGTTGTTGTTGGCGACGGCCACGATCTCAGCATTGCCATCGCCATCCACATCGGCGACCAGTGGGTTCTCATACCACGTGCAAGAACTGGATGGTGTCTGGAAGAGGACGGCGCCATCGGTGCCACGGAAGACAAACAACCTTCGCTCGTCGTGGTAGACGACTTCAGCCGAGCCATCGCCTTCAAAGTCGAAGACAGACGAACCAGTTCGATTCGAAGAGCCATCTTGAATGGGAGCCGACCACTTGACCCTCCCATCTGTCTCGAAGACTGTATAACGTGATGCGCCCGCAACTCCGATCTCGACCTGGCCATCGCCGTCGTAGTCGGCGACCGTGGGCGGGCCGCCGACACCTCCACCCGGAAGGGATACCGGTCCCCACTTGACCGCGCCGGTGTTCTCTAGCAGACGCACCGCACCGCTGTTGACGAGGACAATCTCAGGGAAGGGATCGGCGTCGAAATTGGCGACGGCGTTGAACCCATCCGGCACGGGCGCCTGCCAGAGAATGTCGCCAAACACCGCGTCGTACACCGTATTCCCGGCCACCACCTCGGGCCGGCCATCCATATTGATGTCCGCCACGAGGGACAAGGAGCCAAGCCCACCATTGTCGCCGCGGCCGCCGGTGCCGGTCCAGCGGATGGCGCCCGTATTGTTCAGTACCTGCCGGCCGACGACGATCTCGGGCGTGCCGTCCCCATCGAGGTCGGCCAGCGCGGGGCCACTCGCGCCCCCGGAGTCCAGCGAAGGGCTCAACCACTTGAAAGCCCCGTCATTCTCGAAGGCAATTAAGCGGTTGCCAGAGCCATGGGCGGCGACAATCTCAGGCCGACCGTCCCGATCGATGTCGCCCACGGCCAGCTGGCCATCTGCATTGACAAACTGGGTTGGTGATATGACCGAGAACAGTTCAACGCCATTGTTCCCGCTGACGGCTCGGAGCGGTCCGGGTTGCACCCAGCCGCCGCCGGTGTCGGCTGTGGACGCGAAGACGACATCCGGGACGCCGTCGCCGTTCAGGTCGATGACAGCCGGCGTCATCATGACGTTGAGCGCATTCGCCACGACCGTGGAACTCGTCCACGACCACTCGAGTACAGGGTTGAAGGGGCCGGGCGGCGACCTGAACTCGCAGGCCAGGCCGGTGTTGGAATAGTTGTTGGTCTCGTCCGACTCGGCAACCGCCGCACCGCTGTCGACGAACGCATAAATCAGATTATCGCGGAACGTCACTGTGCCCGAGACGGGACTGGTAACCGTCACCGTCGTGCGGGCGGCCAGCCCGTTCTGAGCCACGCGCCCCAGGACTGTATCGGTACCGGCGTCGAAGACGGAGTTTCCATTGGCGTCCTCGAAGAAGGTGACGCTGAACTCGCCCACTGCCGGCGCGCCACCCTGATTGGCGAGCCGCGCGGCGACGCTGCCTGACACAGCCAGCGTCTGCCAATCCCCGGTTACGCCCGAACGGTCGACGAGGCTCACAGATAGATCGATCACCTGCGGTAGCGTGTCCACATCGCGGGCAGTGTTGTCGTCTGGAGTCGGGTCTGCGCCATGTGTGCCGTCATCGACGGCGACGAGGGTGTTGGTGATGGCTGCCACCCCGGGTGGGATGAGGTCGTTGACGCGGACCGTGACGGTGTGGGAGACGGCCTCTCCGGCAATCAGGTCGAAGGCCGGCCAGGTAATCTCGCGATGCGCCACCCGGCCACCGTCGCTGGCACTGACGAAGGTCGTGTTGGCAGGGAGCGTGTCGGTGACTAGGATAGTGGTGGCCGCCCGGCCGCTGACGTTGCTGATCGTGACAGTGTACGTGAGGGTCTGGCCGGGCTGGACGGCTGTTTGGTCATCATTTTTGCCGACCACCAGATCGGTCGTGGCAGTGCTGACCGGTATCACTTGGGCCCGATCGATGACCGGCCCGTATCCAGCAGGCGATGTCAGGCTCTCAAAGCGCAGGGTGGTCGTCACGCCGTTGGCGACGAAGGACCAAACCCTGGGTCGGTAGCCCATGTTCGTGTAGCTCTTGCCCGAGATATCAAAGTAGAACACGTCCGACTGTCCGGCCGCGCTGACGCTCATCGGCTTGAGGGTCGGCCCGGAGGCCGGATTGCCGGCCATGAAAAACTGAACTTCGTATGGTTGGCCGGGGATGGTGGGGAACGATTGCTCCAGGCCGCCCCGATTGAGACCGTCCAGGTCCACGCTGTGATAGCAGTCCGCGTTCTGCCAGAAAGAGTTGAGATAGTGAATGTCCATGCCTATCACCCGCCAGTGACTGATCGCCTCTGAGCCTGCCGTCAGGAGAAAGTAGGTGCCTGGCGGTACAGACAGCGACGACTCTTCAAGACTGCCGTTGCGGAGCAGGTTAGGGGCCAACGCCGAGAAGCCATAGTAGAAATCGTCCCCGGCGAAGACGGCAGGCACGCTGCTGTTGACTCCGACCGGGGCGGTCACGCTGATGGCGGACGTGCCAGAGATGTCTGTCGTGGCCGACACGCTTTGAGAACCTACGGTGAAGGTGATGATCTTGCCTGCCATGGGGTTCTGCAGCGCAAAGCAATCTTGCAGTCTGGCCGCGACGGTTGTTTGCCCGTTGTTCACTGGGCCTGGCGGATTGCCACTGAGCACACTCAAGCGCTTATCCACCGTGGCGGTCAATACATCACTGGCCGAGGCACCATCCTTGTCGCTGACAGTCAGGGTGGCGGTGTAGATGCCTGGCAAACTGTAAGCATGAGACACCCGGGCATTCGAACTATTGCAGTTGATCACCTGAGCGGTCTGACCATCGCCGAAGTTCCACTCACACCGCAAGCTGTTCCGGTCCACTGAGCTGAGATCGGAAATGCTCGGCGCAATGTTCCAGTTTTGTCCCCAGACTACGGTTTGATCAGGGCCAGCATTGCCGATGGGTGGCAAATTGGCGACCGATACGACCCTGGTAATCGTAGCGTAAATCCCGCGAGTATTCGCCGCTCTTAAGGTGACAGTGTAGATGCCGTTGTCATCGAAGGCGTGGATAGGGGCCGCCTGATTGATCACCTCGGTCGTGCCATCGCCCCAATTCCATGTCTGGGCGACCATCGGGCCAAACGGGTCGGTTGAGTCATCGGCAAATTGGACGCTTTGCGCTTCGTTAGGCAGTGCCGGTGTGAAGGAAAAGTCCGCCTGGGGCGGGCCGAAGGCGTGATAAAGAATCGTGTGCTGATCCGTCAAGGCATCGGTGTTGGTTATCGTCAGCGTCACGCTGTACACTCCCGGCGCAGCAAAGACGTGAACCGGATCCTGTTTGGTGCTTGTAGCGCCATCGCCGAAGTCCCACGCGTAACCGGCTATGTCGCTCAGCGAGTCAGTGGAGCGATCCAGAAAACGGGTTTCCACGCTCCCGATCTGCGGCGAGTATGCCCAGAACGTCTGCAAGGCGATGTATGGCCCCCCGTAGTTGTTCTTCAACAGTAGCCTGACGAAACGAGCCGGAGCAGGCGGGAAGAAGAAGTGCTGAAGCGTCCCATCATTGCGGAGCGTGCCGGCGACGACGGTCCTGAAGGCTGCATCGCCCGGGCTGGTGGTCGAAACCTGGACTTCGAAGTCGCGCGCGGCCTGCGCGCCGGCAGTCGGCTGCAGGGCGACGTGATCGATCAGCCAGATGTCGGCGCGCGGCAAAACGATCTTCAGCCATTGGTTGGTCGACTGCCCGTTGGCAGTAAGCCATGCCTGGTTGGCCTGGTTGAAATCCAGCGCATAATCTGGTGAGTTAGACGCGCTACTTTCGCTGGAAAAACTCAATAACGCAGCGCCGGCCGGGGCCGCTGCCAGAACTTCGAGTTCCTGCACGCCGATATAGCTCGTGCTGTGACCGTTCCGCCAGAAGAACTCCACATACTTAGCCTCGAAGAGATCGCCGAATCCAATTTCCCAAGCGGTGTTACTGGCCGCCAGGGTTCCGGAGAACACCGTGGCGAAGGCCGAATCGTCCGCTGTCGTCGTCGAGACGCGGATCTCGAAGTCCCTGGGGCCAGCACCGCCGTAAGGGAAAATACGGACACCGTACACCTCGCGGATGGAGCTATCTTCGAGCAAGACTTTGATCCATTGATTGGTCACCGCGTTCTGCTGGGTCAGCCACGGCGTGCCGGTATTGCCATCCAGAGCCTGTTCGGGCCGATATTGGTAACCGTACTGACTGGAGGCCGCGACGACGCCGCCGACCCCGTCGGCCAACACGTCGAAAAAGGTGGTGGAAATGTAGTTGGGATCGCCGTAGTTGCTGCGTGGCATGTATTTGACGTATCGGGCTTGGACGGGGCCACCCGCGAATAGAAATGTCTGGAGCGTGTTGTTGTTCAGCACCGTCGTCGACAGCACCCGCGTGAAGGCTGCATCGTCCGACGTCGTCGACGAAACCCAGATCTCGAAATCCCGTACCGACTGGGTCGCTGCGCCATCCAGCCGAGGTGAGACCTGCACGCCGCGCAAGGTGTGCGGCGCTGAGCCAGCCAGTTGAATGATCGCAAACTGGTTCGTCAGGCTGGCTGTCGCCCAGGGCAGACCGAAAATATAGTCCAACATCGCGTCGGGCGTCGTGCTGCTATTGAAAGCGCTACTGTAGGTGATGACCGTCGCGCCGTTGGCGATCTGCGCCGGCGACTGGTTGCGCGCCACATCGGTGGTCGCCGCCGGCAGGGAAATGATGTTGCCTTCACTCTCAACCGTCATCACGTGGAAAGTGGCGACGCGGATGTTGCCGGCGCTGCCGTAATTGTTCCGTGCCAGCAGTTTCACGTAGCGCGCGCGGACAGGCCCGCCGGGCAGCAGGAACTCCTGCACTTGGCTATTGTTCAAGAGTGTCCCGCTCAGCACCGAGGTGAGGGCGCTGTCCTCGTCGGTCGTCGCCGAGACCAGAACCTCGAAGTCCTTCAGCGCGTCGGCTGTGGCGAAGGCAGCAGGCTGGAGGCGCACCCGGTCGACGAGCTGCGCTTCTCCACCGGCCAGGCGCAACTTCACGGACTGGTTCGTGACCTGGCCATTGGCGGTCAGCCACACTGTCGATGGGCTTGCGTCGAGCAACTCCTCTGGCCGAAAACTGACGTTGAGGTAACTGGCAACGGTCGTTGCCGAAAAAGAAGGCACGCCGCCCAGGTTGGAATCGATCACCTCAAAGCTGCTCACCCCAATGCAGCACGCACTGCCATAGTTGTCTTTGGCCAGCAGTCTGACATATCGGGCCTGCACCGGAGTGGCCAGGGGGAATTCCTGGACACGGGTGTTGTTCAGTGCCGTGCTGCTGAGCACGGTCGTGAAGGCGGCCGTGTCGGTCGTCGTCGTCGAGACCTGGATCTCGAAGTTCTTCAGCGCGTCATTGCCAGACGGGCTGATCAGCCGCACGCGGTCGAAGGTCTGGACCTGGCCTTGAGGGAGCTGGAGGACGATGAACTGGTTCGCGGCCTGCCCGTTAGCCGAGAACCAGGACGTGTTAGGGTTATCGTCAATGGCATTCGAGGGCACGTAGCTTGCGCTGTACTGGCTCGAAAAGGCGGCGATCGAGGCGCCCTCCTGAAACGAGCCGATATTGTTGTCCCAGGTGGTGACTGAATGGGACTCGCCGGGCACGGTGAAGCGTGCCGCCAGCGTGGCATCCCTGACGGTGATTGTGAACTCCCGCGTGCTGCTGAGGCGAGCATCGCTCGCCCGCATTGTCACGCGCGGGTAAACGCCGGCGTCGTCGAAGTCCGGCGTCAGCGTCAGCGTGCCGCGCCCGTCCCCGTGATCGGCAAAGCGGGCAAAGGCCGGCAACTGTGACGCCGACAGTGTGATGGCATCGCCATCCGGGTCTGCTGCGGACACGGGCACACTGCGGCTCTCGCTCTCGTCCATCACCACGTCGTCGATGGGCGCCAAACGCGGCGCGTCGTTCACCGGTTGGACGGTGATAGAGATGGTGGCAATGTTCGAGTCAAACGTGCCGTCGTTGGCGCGGAAGGTGAAGGAATCCGGGCCGAAGTAGTCGGCGTTCGGCGTGTAGGTCAGGCTGGGCGGCGTGCCGGTCAGCAGGCCGAATGCCGGCGTGGTGACGACGGTGAAGGTGAGTGGGTCGGTGTCGATGGCCGTGAGGGTGATGGCGCGCGGGGTGTCCTCGTCGGTCGTCACGGACTGGCCCAGCGCGATGGGCGGCCCGCCTGAGGCGGTCAGGTTGAGGCGGGTGTACGTGCCGCTGTGCCAGGTTGCGGTCTGGTCGGCCTCGAAGTCCATGACCTGAAAGCGGATCGTATCGCCCTCGCGCCCGCCCTCAACGGCAGGGGTATCGGGGGCGTCGCCCGGCACGTCGAGGCGATAGACGGAAAGGCCATCGGCGATGAAGGTTGTGGTCTCGGCGAAGTGCGTATTGCCGATGAACGCGGAAATGGTAATCCCGGCGGGGAGGTTCTGACCGGCCATAGTGACCGTGCCGTAGAAGGAGGAGGGCAGCGGCGGCGCGGCGGCCACGGCTAAGCCGAGGGTCAGGGCGACCAGCAGCGTTGCCAGGGCTGTTGCGATGCGCACACGGTTCATCGCAGGTTTTTCTCATCTGCGCAGGCCACATAGCCCAAGAAACGAGCCGAGATGCGGTCTTGGCCTGGCAGGCGGTAGTCGGTCAGGCGCACCCGCGCAAAGTTCACCACGCGGTAGGCGACGTTGTTGCCATTCCCGGCTACTACGTCCCAGACGGGGACGACGACCTCGATGCTCTTGAGTGCGTCCAAGGCGCGGCGCACGGCGCTGCTGTTAGCTACACCCGGTCTACCCTGCACCCAGTCGCCAATCGACACGACGTGGTCAGCCGGATTGCTGGGATTGACATAGGTGTAGCTGTCACCCGGCGGCGTCAGGCTAGTGAAGAGGGTCCCGACGCTCGGGCTACCGGCCCAGGTGAGCCAGCCAAAGTGGCCCCGCCGGGCGCCGTTGAAGATGTCCTCCATGATGTCGCCGACTTTCACGCCGGCGAGTGAACCGGCGTGCAACGCAATCGGATAGAGACCGCAGGCCGGGATCGGCGTGGCTGTCGGAGTATGAGTCGGCATTGGCGTGTGGGTCCGAGTTGGCGTGGGTGTATCGGTCGACGTGCTGGTCGGCGTGTCAGTTGCCGTTGGGGTTGACGTCGGCGTAGGCGTGTTGGTCGCCGTGGGCGTCGGAGTCGCAGTCGGTGTAGGCGTATTGGTTGCTGTAGATGTCGGGGTATCCGTTGGCGTTGGAGTTGGCGTATCTTTCGGCGTGGGCGTGTCAGTTGCTGTGGCCGTCGGCGTATCACTTGGCGTGGGTGTATCCGTCACCGTGGGGGTCGGCGTGTCGGTCGGAGTGGGTGTATTTGTCGGAGTCGGCGTATCGGTCGGGCCTTCAACGTTGATCGTAACCGTATCCGTGTCGCTTAACCGACCATCGCTGACCGTCAACTCGAAGGTGTACACGCCCGTCTGCGTCGGTGTGAACGTGGGCGTGATTGTATTCGCACCGCTGAGCGTTACGGTGGGGCCGCCGGTCTGGGCCCAGGCGAAGGTGAGTACGTCACCCGGATCAGGGTCAGTCGAGCCAGACCCGTCAAGAATGACCAGCGTCCCGACTACGACCATCTGATCCGGCCCGGCGTCCGCTATAGGCGGTTGATTCGAGGAAGCAGTTGGCTCACCGAAGACGGCCAACCCGGCGAGTGAGGGCGCAATGGGAGCCCGGATCGAGAGCAACACCTGCCCGGTCGCAATATCGATCTTGTAAATGTTCCCGGTGAAGTACCCTCCCGTCCAGAAGGATGTCTCATCCGGGTCAAGATTCATCGCGAAGAAGAACTCGCCGCTGCCCGGCCGGTAGGTCTGAAGGGTGGCACCGGTGGGCGACAGGCGATAGATCTGCGACGAGCAAGCGACCATGACGTCATCGTTGGCACGGATTCGTAACGCGAAGCACGGGCGAGCCAGGCCTGTCACAAAATCGGGTAGTTGAGTGTTCGTGCATACGTTGAAGCGCTTGACACTGCTGCCCTCGGAGGTGTAGAACATCGTGCACTGGTCGTCGGCCAGGTCGATCCAATCGACCCCGCGATCCTCCTTGACCGGGTTAAACGTCGTGAGGAGGTTGCCGGCCGGATCGAACTTGCGGATGAGTTCGGCACCATCGACTTCGCCCGTATAAATGTTTCCCTCCGCGTCGATGACACAAGTTTCGGGATAGTTGCCGAAGGGGCCACCCCAGGGATGCTGCGGCAACCGGCCCCGGTTATTAAACTTAGTCATCGTGCGAGCGGAGAAATTGGTGGCATAGAGGTTGCCCGCCGCGTCGAAGCACATACCGGTGTCTTCATTGCTGTGACTGGTGGTGTCCAGCACCTGGATCAGTCTTCCGTCCGAGGCGTAATGGTTGATCTTGCCCTGACCGACACCGGCAAACACTTCTCCCGCCGCGAAGGGTCTGTCCACGGAGCCATGGTAGAAGTCATCCCCGCCGAAGGTGGCGATCACGATGTTTTTGACACCTGCCATGAAGGTTAGACTGGCTGTTGCGCTGCCGGAGATATTCGTCGTGGCCGACACTACCTGAGTGTTCAGGGTGAAGGTGATAATCTTGCTCACCATAGGGGTCGCCGGGTCAAAGCGATCCTCAAGCTGGGCAGTGACAGTAACGACTCCGCTGCCAATCGGATCGAGACCGGCTAGGAGCGTGACCAGACTCTCGCGCTTGTTCACCGTAGTCGTGAGGGTATCGCCGGCCGAGGCACCGTCCTTGTCGGTGACGGTGAGCGTGGCAGTGTAGACACCTGGGTTGGCATAGGCGTAGGCCACCCTAGCGGATGTGCTGTTACAACCAAGCACCTGGGTCGCCTGGCCATCGCCGAAGTTCCAGTCGCACACTAAGGAGGCAAGGTCCACCGAGCCAGGGTCAGAGACCGTTGCATTCAGCCCCCAGTTTTGCCCCCAAACCACTGTCTGGTCGGAGCCGGCGCTGGCCGTCGGGGGAGCGTTCAAGGCAGTAACCGTCCTGGTCACACTGGTCGTCAGGAGTTGGCTGTCGGTGGTGGTGAGGGTCACCAAGTGCTCCCCGTTATCAGGGAATCTGGTGGAGCTGTTCTGCGTAGTCTGCTCAGTTGTCGTGTGAGCGAAGCGCCAGCGCCAGGCGACCAAGGAGCCATCGGCGTCGGTGGAGTGGTCGGTGAAGCTGGTGAACTGACCTTCAAGGGGCGTCGCCGGCGACCAGGTGAAATCAGCCGTCGGGGGTTGCAGCACCGTGTAGCTCAGCGTGGCGGTGTTGGTCAGGCCGTTATTATTGGTGACGGTGAGACGCACCGGGTAGACGCCGGGGGAGGCGAAGATGTGAACCGGGTGCTGTGCGGTGGAAGCAGCCCCGTCGCCGAAATCCCAGGACCAGCCGACGACAGTGCCAAGCGGGTCGGTGGAGAAATCATCAAAGGGCACACTCGCCCCACCTAGCTCAGGCGAATAGACCTGGAACGTGTTCACCAGGATCGAAGAGCCACCGTGATTGTTGCGAATAAAGAGTTGGACGTATCTAGCCTCGATGGCCGGGAAGGTGAACCAGTGGGAGAGGTTGTCATTGGGCAGGGTGGCCGTAAAGACGGTGACAAAATCGGCGTCGGCCAGGCCGGCGTTGGAGACCCGGATCTCGAAATCCCTGGGCGAGAAGCTGCCGAAGCGGGCTTCGAGCCTCACCTTGTCGATGCGATAAGGCGCGCCCTCGATCAGGCGCACCTTGAGCCACTGGTTGGTGGCCTGGCCGTTAGCGGTCTGCCAGAAGGTGTTGGCGATGAAGTCAATCGCCTTTTCCGGTCCAGTGGTGGAAAAGGCCTGGCTGGATGCAGCAAGGGCAAACGCGCCGACGCCCTCCAGCCGGGCGACGTTGGCTCCGTCGGGTGTCAGCACCTGGAAGGTGTTGACGCGGACGCAGCAGGTGTTGCCGTGGTTGTTGCGAATGAAGAGCTGGACGTAGCGGGCCTGGACGGGAGCGAAGACGAACTCTTGCAGGTCGGTGGTCTTGGTCATCGTTCCGCTGAAGACAGTCATGAAGGCTGCGTCGTTGGTGATGGTGGTTGAGACTCGGATCTCGAAGTCCCGCACCGCATCGTTGCCGACACCCGACTGCAGGCGCACCCGGTCGATGGTGTAGGTCAGCCCGCCGCCCAGTTGCGCCTTGATCCATTGGTCGGTGGTCTGGCCGTTGGCCGAGAGCCAGGCTGTGCCGGTATTCTCATCTATCGCGTTTTCTGGCGCGAAGCCGGTGTTCAACTGGCTGGAGAAGCCGGCGATCGTAGCCGGTGGGCCTTCTTGCAAGGAGACAACGCCGCCTTCGCGGTCGCGCGTCCAGACCTGGAAGTGAAACACAACGATGTTGGTCGTGTTGCCCCAGTTGTTGCGGACGAAGAGTTGGACGTAGGCCGCCTGCATCGGCGCAAACGTGAACTCGTGCAAGTTGTTGTCCTGGGGCACGGTGCCGGTGAAAATGGTCGTGAAGTCGGCGTCGGCGGAGCCGGTGGTGGACACCTGGATTTCAAAGTCTTTGAGGCCGTTGTTGCTGCCCGTGCCTTTGAGCACCACTCGGTCCACGACATGAAGCCCAGCGCCGGTGAGGTTGACTTTGATCCACTGGTTGGTGGTCTGCCCGTTGGCGGTGACCCAGTTGCTAAAGAGGTTGTTGTCGATCGCGTTCTCCGGGCGGACAAAGCTGGAGTTGCTCTGGACGCTGGAGAAGCCGGCGATGCTGGCGCCGTCTTCAAGTTGGGCGACGCTCATGCCCTTAGCGGGCGAGAAACGAGCTTGGGGCCGGGGCGGAGCGTCGTTGACGATGATAGTGAAGTCTTGAAGGTCAGTGAGGCGGCCGTCGGAAGCCCTGATAGTGGGCGTATATACACCGGAGTCGTTGAAGCCAGGGGCCAGCGTCAGCGTACCGCGGCCATTGCCGTTGTCAGTGAAGGCGGTAAAAGGTGGCAGGCGCGACGCAGACAGCGTGATGCGATCGTCCTCGGGATCTGCCGCCGAGACGAAGACGTTGCGGATCTCGCCCTCGTCAATCACTTGATCGCCTATTGGCGCCAGGCGCGGCGCGTCGTTCACCGGCCTCACCGTGATGGAGATGGTGGCAGTGTTCGAGTCGAACGTGCCGTCGTTGGCGCGGAAGGTGAAGGCGTCTGGGCCGAAGTAGTCGGCGCTGGGGGTGTAGGTCACATTGGGCGGCGTGCTGGTGAGAACGCCGAACGTAGGCGTGGTGACGACGGTATAGGTCAGCGGGTCGGTGTCGATGGCCGTGAGCGTGATGGCGCGCGGGGTGTCTTCGTCGGTCGTCACCGACTGGTCGAGCGCGATGGGCGGTCCGCCGGAGGCCGTCAGGTTGAGTTGGGTGTACGTGCCGGTGTGCCAGATGGCCGTCTGGTCGGCGTCGAAGCCCATGACCTGAAAGCGGATGGTGTCGCCATCACGCCCGCCTTCGACGGCGGGGGTATCGGGATCGTCGCCGGGCACGTCGAGGCGGTAGACGGAAAGGCCACTGGCGATGAAGGTTGTTGTCTCGGCGAAGCGCGTATTGCCGATGAATGCGGCCACGGTCGTCCCGGCGGGGAGGTTCTGGCCGGCGATGGTGACCGTGCCGTAGAAGGAGGAGGGCAGTGGCGGCGCGGCAGCAACGGCCACGCTGAGGGTCAGCGTGACCAACACTGTTGCCAGGGTTATTGCGATGTGCAAGCGGTTCAACGCAGTCTCTCGTCAGCCGGGAGGTGTAGATTAGATACCGGCGAAAACTTCCTCAACACTCTGGACGCCTGCGAATGATTTCGCGGGCTACACATCACGCCACATGATTGCGGCTCCAAACAGCCCGATTCATCGGGCGCCGTTCACCAACCCGCCGATTGGCGAGAGCTCCGGACGTTCTGACCGGCGATGGTAACCGTGCCGTAGAACGACGCGGGCAGCGGCGGCGCGGCAGCCTGGGCTACCAGGCTGGTGAGCGTGACCAGCAGTACAGCTGGAGGCAAGGCTAATTTGAACCTCTTCACTATAGTTCCTTCTCTGCTGACGCTGCAAGAGCTAAGGAAACTTACGTAACCTTCGGCCATGTCTTCAGGCTTTCGTGACTAGCACGAGGCTGAGGAGGTTCCGCCGAGCGGCCGTGCGGTCCTTGAGCAGCGTCGTTTACGAACGCCCAATCTTGGTGTCAAGCCACTCCCTGAAAGATAGCTCCCTGCCGGCCTTTAGCCACTCTTTCAGGGACACTCCTAATGGCGCGAGCCACCTCTCCAGCCTGGCATCTCCCCAAGCAGTCAAGAGAGCCTGGTCACAGTACCTGAGAAACGCCTTGAGGGACGACTTATCCGCCGGCAGGTCTATGACTGGCTTTCCCTCCTTGCTCAAGGCCGATGCGAAGACGACAGGATCGACAACAACCGATGGCCCGCCCGCGCCCTCCATTACCCATGAAAGGCGCAGGGGTGCCGATGCTAGAATAAGCCATCGAGCCAGTCATCGATCAGCCCCTGCTGGCGCGGCGTAAGTTGGGCCTCCACCTCCGCCCAAAAGGCTCGGTGATTCGCCGCTGCCTCGTCAAGGGTTTTATAAGGCACTCCGCCAGGTGCAAAACTGGGCGAACCGCCACGTCTTCGCAGAGCGCTGTCGATGGCTCGTTGCCAGGTGGCAACTGCCTGCTCCGCCTCGAGTCTGAGCGCCGAAGGTTGGATCTGCTGCGCACGTTGGACCAATCCGCCTGTTCGTGTCGATGCCTCAGCGAGTCGGAGACTTGCCGGAACGGGCGGAGAAATCGTGACGGTGCTCGCCGGCGCCTGCGGCAGAGTGACCGTGGCCGGCGCATTCCTAGGCAGAGTGATGGTGGGTGGTCCTCCTGGCCGGGGCCAAATGGTGATGGTGGGAGCCGCCACCATACCGATGCCGATGACGAATGCTGCTATCTCGTAGAGCGCGACGCCGAATACGAAGCCCGCCGCCGCGCCTTGAACGGCTCCTCGAACCCCTCCCTGGTAATAGCCGTAGCTTGCACCAAGAATCGTCGTGATCGCGACCACCACCGTTATCGACGGTAGATTCCACTTGCCGCTTGGATCGACCTCGTTGAGAGGATCCGCAGCGGCGTACAGATACTTGTGCAGGCTTGGCGGATCGAAGGCGCTTCCAGCAAAGGAATCAACGCTGACGAACCTCCCCACCCTGGGATCCATCCATCGAGCTCTGTGGTACTGGAAGCCCGAGTTGGGGTCGTAAGGCTCGCCGGTGAAGGCATAGGGCTGGGGGTCGGATCCTGTGTGGGCGAGGAGTTCACCGAAGGCTGAGTAGGTGTAGCTGTCGGTGATGTTCCCGGACTCATCCGTCAGCACTCGGATCGAGCCAAGTCCGTCGGCGTGGTAGAAGCGGGTCTGGCTGCCGCGCATTACGGCAAGCAGGTCGTCGCCCCGCACGTAGTAGGCTGTGGTGTTGCCACTGTCATCCGTCTCGGCGACCACCTGGCTGAGCGCGCCGGAGGTGTCGACCAGGTAGTTGGTGGCCGTTACAGTGCCGCTGGCAAGTGCAGTCCGGGTCTGCACCCGGTTGCCGTCGGCGTCGTAAGTGTGGGACACCACCGTCCCGTTCGCCAGTTCGACGCGAATCAGCCGGTTCTCAAAGTCCCAGAAGTACGTAGCCTCGCCTGACTTGGTGACCAGATTGCCGTTCTCGTCCCAGGTGTAATTCGTCGCATTCTCGGTCAGCAGCCGGTCGCGGGCGTCGTATGTGTAGTTGATCGGCATCGTGCTCGTGACCGTCTTGATCTGCGTCAGCCGGTTGCCGACCGGGTCGTAGGTGAAGGTGTCCGCGTAGGCTAGGCCGCCCGTGACCGTCTCACCCGTCAGGCGATAAAGCTCGTCGTAGGTGTATGCGCGGACGGTGCCATCCAACTCTTCAATGCGCGTGCGGTTGCCCGCCAGCCCAAGCGTGTAGGCGTAGGACTGGATTGTCCCTCCCGTCACCCGTTGCGTCACCAGGTTCGTCAGCCGGTTCAAGCGGTCATAGGCGTATGTCGTGACGATGCCGTTCGGATAGCTCAGGCTTTCACGGTTCCCGTTCAGGTCATACGTGTGGGTATAGACCCGCCCCGCCGGGTCGGCGACGGTCGCCAATCGATTGAGGGCATCGTAGGTGTACGTCGTCGTGAGCGTCGTGCCCGCGACCAGCGCCGCCAAGCTCGTCCGGTTGCCCTGAGCGTCGTAGCCGTAGTCGAGCCTCCGCCCATCAGGGTAGGTCAGGCTGATCAGGCGATCTCGACTGTCATAGTCATACGTCGTTGTCCCGCGCGCGTCGACGACGGTCTTCCTCCGGCCGGTGGGCGTGTACGTGAACACGACCGACGACCCATCGGGGTAGGTGCGCCGCACGAGGCGATTGTTGAAATCGTCGTAGGCATAGACGATGGTTGCCCCTTTGAAGTCGGTGTGGCTCCGCAGGTTCCCCGCATCGTCGTAGGCCATCGTCTCGAGAGCGCCCAGCGGCAGCGTCCGCGTGATCTGGCGGCCCAGCTTGTCGTAGGCGAAAGTGGTCGTGTGGCTCAGCGCGTCGGTCTGGCGGATGCGATTCCCCACCTCGTCGTAGGCATAGGTCGTGGTCTGGCTCAACGCGTCGGTGACGCTGATCAGCCGGCCAAGCTTGTCGTAGCCGAACAGCGTCGTGATCTCGGCCTGGTCGGTCTCAGCAATCCGCCGCCCCAGCGCGTCGTACACCGTGTGCTGGTCGGTGTCGTCAGGGAAGATCGTCCGCGTGCGACGGTTCAGTGCGTCATACTCGTAGGTGAAGGTGTTGCGGCGTGCGTCGGTGAACGCGACCTGATTACCGTTCGCGTCGTAAGCGAACGTCATAGTCACGCCCAGGCTATCGGTGATCACCGTGCGACGGCCGGCGGTGTCGTAGCCGTAGCGCATCGTGTTGCTCAGCGCGTCGGTCGTGGCGATGAGCCGGCCCGCTTTGTCATAGTCGTTCGTCGTAAACGCGCCATCCGGGAATGTCGTCTGCCTCAGGCGTCCGAGCGCGTCGTAGGCATAGTGCGTCGTCCGGTTGCCGCGATCGGTCGAGGTCAGCCGCCGCCCTTCGGCGTCGTAGGTGAACTCCTCGAATGTGCCATCGGGATAGAGCGTGCGCTTGAGCCGGCCCAGGTCGTCGTAGATGTAACTGATCCTGCGCCCAAGTTTGTCAGTTGTGGCGGCCTGTTTGCCGAGCGCATCGTACTCAATCTGTGTCGTCGTCTCATCAGGATCGGTGGTCTCGACCAACCGTCCCTGGCGGTCGTAAGCATAGCTCGTGGTCAACGGCCCCAGGCCGCTCTCCGTTGTGCGCGTGATCGTCTGGCTCAAGCGGTTGCCGTTGGCGTCGTAGGTGTAGGCCGTTACCACGCCCAGCGGGTCGGTCTGCCGAAGCAGGTTCCCAAACGAGTCGTAGAGGTAGGTCGTCGTGTTGCTCAAAGCGTCGGTCTGGAAGAGCGGGTTGCCGCGCGGGTCATAGGTGTAGCGCGTGATGTTACCGAGCGTGTCCGTGATGACCGTCAGATTGCCATTGGCATCGTAGGTGTTCGTGATCACGTGCCCCAGCGGGTCAATCGTGGTCAGCACCTGCCGGCGACTGTTGTAGGTGTAGCGCGTGGTGTTGCTCAGCGGATCGGTCACGCTGAGCAGGTTGTCCTGCGCATCGTAGGCATAGAAGGTGGTGTTGCTCAACGGGTCGGTTTCGCTGAGGCGGTTGTCGCGCGCATCAAACGTCCGCAGCGTGACGTTGCCCAGCGGATCGGTTTCGCGCACGACGTTCCCCCGCGCGTCGTATTCCAGCACGCGCGGCTGGCCGAGCCGGTCGGTGACGATCTCCTGGGGGGCGTCCAGGTTATGCGTGTAGCTGATCACCTTGCCGAAGGCGTCGATGTGGCGCAGCAGCCGCCCGCTCTCGTCGTACTCATTGCGGATGGGCTGGATGCCGCGCGGGTCGTGGATGTCCTCCAGGTAATGCGCCGCGTTGTACGTAAAGGTCGTGGTATTGTTCTCGCGGTCGGTGAAGCTCACCAGATCGCCCGCGGCGTCGTAGGCGTAGGTGAGCGTATTGCTGATGGGGTCGGTGATGGTCGTGATGCGGCCCTGCACGTCGCGTGCAAAGGTCACGCTCTTACCGGCCGAGTGCGTGATGCCGTTCGGCGTGAACGTCAGCGTGTTGCCGTTCAGGTCGGTGATGCGCTGAAGGCCTTGATCCTGGTCAACCAGAAAGACCCGCCCATCCGGCAAGGTGAGTTGATACTGGCTGGGGTCGTATAGGCTGCCGTCGGACGCCCGGAAGAGTTGCATCGGCCCCGGCCAGCTCCCGGCCACGTCGACGACTGCCCCCCCCACAGGCGTCAAGGTGCCTAAGGCGGGCGGCAGTGCACGGTAGCTCACCGTCGCCTCTTGGATCGGCAGGAAGCTCTGGCATTGCGGGCTGACCGTCATCTCAAACTTGTAGACCGTGCCATCAGGCAGGGTCATGGAGACGATGTGCGGCTTGGTGGGCTGCAGACAATAAGGCGTGAGGGCACCGAACCAGGTACCCTGCCAGTTGAGACCCTGCGCGCCATTCTCTTGCAGTCGCACATCCCTCAGGCTGAGCGTCCAACCCACGCCGAAGTCACCTTTACGCTTATCGCGGCTGTCGTAGGTGCGGATGACCTGGATGGGCAGCCCGGCGACCGGCACCTCTAAATCAATGAACGAGATAGTGAAATGGCCGACCTTCGTCTGACCCTCGACGACGACGTCCACCGAGGCCGTGGCCGTCCACCCGGCGTAGTCGGTAGCCGTCAACTGGATTTCGTACGTGCCGTTGAGGAGCAGCGTGGGATCGAAGCGGCCCAACGTCGCGCTGATGACGGGCGTGACGCCGCTGGCGAACGGAACGCGGGTCTGTTCGCCGTGCAGGCGGTAGGAGAGCGTCCATGATTGCAGCAAGTTACTGCTGGCCGTGCCGACGACGTCGGTGATAAACGTGACGGTGGGGATGTTGATCGAAGCCGGGTCGGGCGAAATGAGGCGGACGAACGGAGGCGCTCCCTCGTTCGCGAAGGCGAGCGTCGCGTTTTGGTTTGCCAGCACCCAGTAGCCACGGCCGGGCCGCATCTGCTGCAGATCATTGGCCCAGTCGGGGGCGCTCACATCGTACACTTCCCACGGGTCGGCCCCGTCGGCCAGCTCGTAGCCGAAGACGCGAGCATAGCGACCCTCGATCGACGATAATGCGCTGCGGACGGGGCGGGCCTGCTTCACCGGCATGCCGATCAGGTTCCAGCCGGTGCACAGTTGCTGCGTCGTCGTCGGCGGCTCCCGACTGGCGAGTGGCAGCGTGACGGTGGCGGTGGCTTGAATCCAGAAGCCAATACGGTGGTCGATCCGCGTCAGGTCACTCGCCCCCGGATTGGCTGGGTCGTATAACTTCCACGGGTCGGCCGTGTCGCAGCCATCGTAGGCGTAAACCTGGGTGAATTGGCCCGCAATCGGGGCGAGGACGGCTGCCGGGGTAGTATCGGTGACGATGTCGGGAATCGAAATCAGATTCCAACCGGGCAACAGGACAATGCTGGTCGGCGTGGTCGCCGCCTCCTGGTTCGAGACAGACCGGAGCGTGGCGATTTGTGTTGTCGAAGGATCGGGGAGACCCGAAAGTGTCGGCGGAGGAACTGGCTGAAACTGGAAACCGATTTCTGTATCGGTGAACGGCGACTGGTCTTTATCGGCGGCGGTTGATACGCTCACCGGCAACACAGACGGTGCAAGCGTTTTGGAGTTTGAAGTTTGGAGTTTGGGATTTGAAGATTGGGATTCGGCCTGCGGCAGGTCCTCGTCAGCATTCTGAGGGGGCAGGCTCGATGCCCGGATCGAATAAACAGAGAGGGGCATAGCGCCTGACTGCAACACTAAACCTACGCACAAGATCACATTGAGAATCTTGAAAAAAACGCCGTGCAAACGGAAGTCAGGCATCTGTCCCCTCCCTCGTGTGCGCAGTCGCTCACAACTGCGCACAGGGCGTCAAACCTTGCCTTCGCTCAGCGGCTCCAAATCGAGCGGCTCGTGCCCGACTCGGCGTCGCCTATCAACATAGGACGCACTCAGCTCGTTTTTTCGTCTACGCGCTTTGCTTCTCCACCGAGTGGAAGCAGTTCGCCCGCAGAACCTGCATGAGCCGAGTGGGGGTCCTTGGCTGAGAACAGCCTACACCCGTTTTGTCTTCGTGCAAGTTACAGGATGCTTACGGTACGGCTACGACAGCCCGCCGCCGATCAGCCGATGAGGTGCGTCAACCCTGGTCGGTTGTGGCAACTCGCTCACGTTCCCGGCTATATCGGTGACGACGATGCGGAGAGTATGCTCGCCCAGGGCGAGCTGGCCGAGGTCGAGCGCACCGGCGAAGCACAGAGGGGTGTGGTCGCAGGCCACCGCGTCTTGCATCGGGCCGGGCGCCAGCAAGCCCGATTTGACGACAACAGCCAGCGCATGCTCGCCAGCGATTCGGTGAAATCTGCTATGCCTGCAATTGCTCGATAATAGCGTGCGCCTGGGCAATCAGAGCATCTGCAACTGCCTCGGGAATATGCTGTCCGCGTTGAGCCTCCACCGAATTGATAAAGGCTTGCAGCACGTTGACGGCTGCGTTCGTCTGGCGCTTTCTAATAGTTGCTGGGCAGTCTGCAACTTACTGAGCAGGCTCGTTCCCACGCCGCCGGCGATACTGCCATCCGCTATGTGCGCGTTGACTGCCGCAATCAGGTTACTCAAGAGCTGCGATGGACTGGGAGTCGAGGTTGCCGTCGGCGTCGGCGTGTTGGTCGGTGTCGATGTCGGCGTATCCGTTGGCGTAGGTGTGTCGGTCGGTGTCGGAGTGGGCGTAGGCGTATCGGTTGGAGTCGGCGTCGCTGTCGGCGTGTCAGTCGGCGTAGGCGTTGGCGTAGTCACTTCCACCTCGTACGCGCCCATATCGCACCCTGCGCCCTGGGGGCGGGTCACGCCGCGCTGGTCGGTGGCCGGGCAGAAGGCGGGATTGGCGGCGTCCAGGGCCGGGCTGCCGGGCTGGAGGGCATGGGTGAGTGTCGGGCCGCCGTTGTCCGCCAGTGGGCCGAGCAGCGGGTCCGCGGTCGGAATGCTCGCGCCACAGGTCGCATCGGGGAATTGCAGGTTGTTGCCGCCATCGGTAATCGTCCCTGCGCAATTCCCGCCCGATGGGCTATTGGCGACGATGGTGTTGCGGAGGGTGGTTGTGCCGCTGGAGTTGCTGATGCCGCCGCCGGAGAATGCGCTGTTGCCGGAGAAGGTGCTGTTGGTGACGATAAGCGTGCCGCCGTTGAGGATGCCGCCGCCCGATTGGCCGGTGCTGTTGCCGGAGAAGGTGCTGTTGGTGATTTCGAGCGTGCCGCTGTTGCTGATGCCGCCGCCCGAGGCGCAGTGTTCGTTGCTGGAGAATGTACTGTCCATGACGAGGAGCATGCCGCTGTTGTCGATGGCGCCGCCGCTGTCGTCACACGCCCTGTTGCCGGAGAAGGTGCTGCCCCTGATGGTGAGCGCGCCGTTGTTGTTGATCGCGCCGCCCTGGTCTACCGCGTCGTTGCCGGAGAAGGTGCTGTTGGTGATTTCGAGCGTGCCGGCGTTATCGATGCCGCCGCCGCCAGGTTCCGAGTCCGAATGGTTGGCGGAGAAGGTGCTGTTCGTGACGATAAGCGTGCCACTGTTGTAGATGCCGCCGCCCGAGCCGCCGGCGCGGTTGCCGGCGAAGATGCTATTATTCACATTAACCGTGCCGTGGTCGTTGTCGATGCCGCCACCGAGTTCGGCGGAGCCGTTGGCAACCGTCAGGTCTTGCAAGTTGAGCGTAATCCCGGGGTTCACCAAAAACACACGCACAGCGTTGTTGCCGCTGATGGTCAGATTATCTGCCCCCAGACCGGCAATGGACAGGTCATCGCTGATGTCGGGCAGGGTGCTTCCGAGCATGATTACGACCGGGATAGTGACGTTAAAATTGATGGTGTCAGCACCCATGCCGGGAATGCAGGCGTCAACAGCGGTATTGGTGTTGGCCGCCGTGATCGCTTCCCGCAGCGAGCAGTCCCCATCATTGTTCAGTTCATCGTCGGTCGTGTTGACGATGAGAGTAGCGCCGACTGCGCCGACTTGCACTTCAAACGCACCAATGTCGCAGCCTACGCCCTGGGGGCGGGTCACGCCGCGCTGGTCGCCCGCCGGGCAGAAGGCGGGATTGGCGGCGTCAATCGCCGGGCTGTCGGGCAGAAGGGCGTGGGTGAGCGTCGGGCCGCCGTTGTCCCGGAGCGGGCCGAGCAGCGGGTCAGCCATGGGAATGCCCGCGCCACAGGTCGCGTCGGGGAATTGCAGATTATTGCCACCATCCGTAATCATCCCAGCGCAATTCCCGCCCGCTGGGCTGTTGGCGACGATAGTGTTGCGTAGGGTGGTTGTGCCGCTGGAGTTGAAGATGCCACCACCAGAGAATGCGCTATTTCTCGAGAAGGTGCTGTTGGTCACAGTTGCGGTGCCAACTTCATTAGCGATACCGCCGCCGAATTCGATCACGCTGTTACCGGAGAAGGTGCTGCTGGCGATGGTCAGCGTGCTGCGGTTATGGATAGCGCCGCCAAAACCTTCTGCGCTGCTGCCGGAGAAAGTACTGTTGGTCACATTTGCTGTGCCGTCATTGCGGATGCTGCCGCCATCACGCGCCCTGTTGTCAGAGAAGGTGCTGTTTATGACGGTGAGCATGCCGTCGTTACCAATGCCGCCGCCCGAGAGGCAGTGGTCGTTGCCAGAGAATATGCTATCCATGACGAGGAGCGTGCCGCGATTGTCAATTGCGCCGCCGCCGCCGTCGTCACACGCCCGATTGGCGGAGAAGGTGCTGCCCATGACGGTGGCCGTGCCGCTATTGATGACCGCGCCGCCCTCGTCTACCGCGCTGTTACCGGAGAAGGTGCTGTTGATGACGGTGAGCGTGCCGTCGTTGAAGACGCCGCCGCCGCCAGGTTCCGAGTCCGAACGGTTGCCGGAGAAGGTGCTGTTCGTGACGATAAGCGTGCCGCTGTTGTAGATGCCACCGCCCGCGCCGTCGGTGCTGTTGTCGGCGAAGGTGCTGTTGGAAACACTGACCGTGCCGCCATTGTTGAAGATGCCACCGCCACTGCTCGCGTTATTGCCAGAGAAGGTGCTGTTGGAAACATTGACCGTGCCGCCGTCGTTGAAGATGCCGCCACCCTCTGCGGTGCCGGCGTTAGCAATCGTCAGGTCATGCAAGTTGAGCGTGATGTCGGCGTTCACAACAAATACACTTACGGCGTCGTTGCCGGAGCCGCTGATGGTCAAGTTGGTTGCGCCCGGGCCGGCGACGGTCAAGTCCTCACCGATGTCGGGCAGGGCGCTGCCCGGCACGATGATGCCGGTGACGCTGAAGGTAATGGTGTCCGCGCCAACGCCAGCAGTGCAGGCATCAACTGCCGCATTGGTGTTGGCCGCCCTGATCGCTTCTCGTAGCGAGCAGTCGCCGTCATTGTTCAATTCGTCTTCGGTCGTGTTGACGGTGAGAGTGACACCGGGCTGGGCCGCCTGTAACCCCTTCAGGTCGTCGAGGAGAACGGCGCTGTCATCGCCCCGATCCCAACCGGAAATTCCCAAGTCCGTAATCGGACCTGGATGAATCGGGATGTTGCTGGCCATCGGTTGGCCATCTACCCAGACGTCGAGCAGGTTCGTGTCTAGATCGATGTCGGCGCTGATGTAATACCAACGTCCTGAGATGGTGTCCGGGACAATAATCGCCGCCGCGCCGCTCGGGCTATAGTTGACCCGCATCGAAGAGCCAAAGTAGAGTTGGAATTTCTTAGTCCAACCAGTGCTCGGATCCGTCCCGATCTCGATTTTGGCAACAGAGGGTTGGGTCGCCGTCCCGGTCACCTTGACCCAAACCGAGAAGATATGGCGCCCACTGGTCTGGTCCGGCACATCTTTGCCCATGACGATGGTCTCATCGGGGGCAGCATCAATCTCTAAGACCTGGCCCCTGGACGGGGCGATAGGGTCGGTCGTGACCACGGGGCTGGCGCGGTCGGGCGCCGCTCGCCCCCAGCCGCTTTGCCCGTCCAAAAGACCTAAGACCAGATTATCGAAGGGGTCATCTTCCCACAGCAGGCCGACGGTGACGACGACCATAGCGGTGTCGGTCAGGTCGCCATCGGAGACGATATAAGTGAATTGATCCACGCCCGTGAAATTGGGCGTGGGCGTATAAGTCACGGTCGTGCCATTGGTAGTGGCCACGCCGTTGCCAGGAACGCCGACGTCGACCACCGTAAGGGTGTCATTCTGCAGGTCGGTGTCGTTGCCCAGCACGGCAATAGTGACCGGAGTATTTCGGAGGGTGGTGGCAGTATCGTCCACGGCATTCGGTGCTGTGTTCCCAGCGCCGACATTGACGGTCACCGTGGCTGTGTCGATCAGGCCGGCGGGGTCGCGGATGGTGTAGGTGAATGCGTCGGAGCCGGTGAAGCCGGGGTCGGGGGTGTAGGTCACCGTCTCATCGGGATTGAGAGTCGCTGTACCGTGACTGGGGAGGCCGACCGCGCTCACGGTGAGGGGATCGTTCTCGGGGTCGGTGTCGTTGCCCAAGACGCTAATGATGCGCGGTGTATTGGCGGGAGTGGTCGCCGTGTCATCCAACGCGTTCGGCGGGTCGTTGACGGGGTTGACGGTGATGCTGGTCGTTTCTGTGTTGAGGCTGAAAGCGGTGCTGCCACCGTTATTGGTTGTATTGGCTGTGCCACCGTTGCTGCCACTGGTGCGATCCCAGGCGCGGAACGTGAGGCCGGCACTGACCGTGCCATTGAAGTTGGGATTGGGCACGAAGCGGATGCGGGTGTTGGTGTCCGAGGCCAGCAGGCGAGCAGAACTGTTTGTAGGGCTGCCCAAAGCCGTCCAGGTGGCGCCGCCGTTCGTCGAGTACTGCCAGTCGCCGTTGCTCTCGTCGGCGTCAATGATGGCCAAACCTTCTAGCGCGCCGGGGTTGGCATCGGTGATCATGTCCAACGACGAAACGCTCGTGATAATGGATGAGACGAGTGTGCCGTTGTTGCCGGTCTCATCCTCGTTAATCGCGGCCAGGATAGGATCGCCGCTGTTGTTCAAGACCGGCGCGATGTTGATAGCGGTGACGTCGGCTTGGTCGATGACAACAATCCGGTCAGCAGTGGTGACGACGTCGGCCCGGTCGTTGGTGTTGATGGTGCTGCCTTGTTGGATGCCGAAGAAATTGTAAATGCGCACGCGCGTATTGTCGACGACAACAATCTCGAAAGCGGTGGTGACGACATCGGCTCGGCCGTTGGTGCTAATGGTGCTGCCTTGCTGGATGCCGAACGAATTGAAAATGCGCGCCCTGCTATCGTCGATGACGACGATGCGGTCGCTCACGGTGACGACATCGGCCCGGTCGTTGGTGCTAATGGTGCTGCCTTGCTGGATGCCGAAGAAATTGTAAATGCGCACGCGCGTATTGTCGACGACAACAACCCGGTCGGCGGTGGTGACGACATCGGCTCGGCCGTTGGTGCTAATGGTGCTGCCTTGCTGGATGCCGAACGAATTGAAAATGCGCACCCCACTATTGTCGATGACGACGATGCGGTCGCTTACGGTGACGACGTCGGCCCGGTCGTTGGTGACGATGGTG
>Ga0209342_10000175_pt1 | contig 69562 bp, 59 predicted proteins | sample RifCSP16_2_FD_184023 | JGI IMG/M metagenome (GOLD analysis project Ga0209342, IMG submission 184023) | Soil microbial communities from Rifle, Colorado - Rifle CSP2_sed 16_2 (SPAdes) (version 2) | ecosystem: Environmental > Terrestrial > Deep subsurface > Rock core/Sediment | place: Rifle... | reverse complement strand
ATCTTGAGTCTCTCTTTGCCTGGCGGATTTGGCCCCCTCCCTAGCCCTCCCCCGTGGCGAAAAGATGCCACAGGGGAGGGGACGGGCCGCTCTCTCCCCTGTCGAACCGTCTTTTGTTCGACGGGGGAGGGTTGGGGTGGGGGCCGGCGGATTCTTTGACGGCTTGGGTGCGCTTGGTTTTGCCAGGGCGCATGGGCAACTCCTTGATAGAGGATTGCGGGGTGATTATACCTGAGAGGCGGAGCGAAGTTCAACTGCGGGAGAGTGGCCCTCTCCCTAACCCTCCCCCGCGATGGAAAAGCACATCGCAGGGGAGGGAACGGCCGCTCCCTCCCCTGTCGAACCGTTTTTGTTCGACGGGGGAGGGTTGGGGTGGGGGCTTTCATGGTAGAATCGCCTCACTTCCTTCTCGGAGGAATCTGTGGTTGACGTGATCCGTATCGAAAACATCGCCCGGCACGTAGGGCAGGAAGTGACGCTTCAGGGCTGGCTGTACGACAAGACCGACAAAGGCAAACTGTCGTTCCTGCAGGTGCGCGACGGGACCGGCATTGTCCAGGCCGTCGTGTTCGCCAAAGAGGTCTCGCCGGAGTTGTTCGACCTGTCGAAGCGCATCGGGCAGGAATCGAGCGTCGAAGTGACCGGCACGGTTCGCGCCGACGCGCGCGCGCCGGGCATCCCCGGCGGCTTCGAGATCGGCGTGAAGGACCTGCGCGTGGTCCAGATGGCGGCGGACTACCCTATCACGCCGAAGGAGCACGGCGTCGAGTTCCTGATGGACAATCGCCACCTGTGGCTGCGCTCGTCGCGGCAGTGGGCCGTGCAGCGCGTGCGCTCGACCGTGCTGCGCGCCATCCGCGACTGGCTCGACTCGCACGGGTTCATGGAAGTCAGCACGCCTATCCTCACCCCGTCCGCCGCCGAGGGCACCTCGACACTGTTCGAGGTCGACTACTTCGGCGAGAAGGCATACCTGGCGCAGACCGGCCAGTTATATAACGAAGCCAACATCTTCGCCTTCGGCAGGGTGTATTGCTTCGGCCCGACGTTTCGGGCCGAGAAGTCGAAGACGCGCCGCCACCTGACCGAATTCTGGATGGTCGAGCCGGAGATCGCCTACTGCGACTTCGATCAACTGCTCGAAATCGAAGAGCAGTTCGTCAGTCACATCGTCCAGACCTGCCTGAAGGAGCGCGCGGTCGAGTTGAAGTTCCTGGGGCGCGACACGAGCAAGTTGCAGAACATCACGCCGCCGTTTCCGCGCGTTCGCTACGACGAAGCAATCGATCTATTATATGCACTGCGTGAGAAGGAAACGGACGCGGAACAGAAGGAACTGTTGAAGATCGAATGGGGGGACGATTTCGGTGCGCCGCACGAGACGGCGCTGGCCCAGCAGTTTGACAAGCCGGTGTTCGTCGTCGGCTACCCGACGGCAGTCAAGGCGTTCTACATGGAGCTGTGGCCGGGCCGTCCCGAGGTGTGCAAGAGCGCCGACCTGCTCGCCCCTGAAGGCTACGGCGAGATCATTGGCGGCTCGGAGCGCATGGCCGACCCCGATCTGCTGGTCAAGCGCATTCAGGAGCACGGCCTGCCGATGGAGCCGTACAAGTGGTACGTCGAGCTGCGCCGTTACGGGTCGGCGCCACACTCCGGCTTCGGGTTGGGCGTTGAGCGAACGGTGGCATGGATCTGCGGGCTGGAGCACATTCGCGAGGTGAGTCCGTTCCCGAGGCTCTTGAATCGGTTGTATCCGTGACCGACGAAGTGACCGGCACTTTCGAAGTGCCGGTCACTAGTAATGTCAACCATCTCCCAGCGCCAACGGGCGAGTCGAAAAATCCTCCTGCAGCTTCCAGCGCCTGCGGGAGGATGGCTTCCATGCGTAGGAGTAACCGAATGAGGGCCGGTCGGCGGCGGCCTGCGCATCGCCTCGCTCAGTACTCGAGTTTCACGTCGTACTTTCCCCACAGATCGGCCAGTAACGTGCGAACCTCCGGCGGACTAAGATACGTGTCGAACAGGAAGCGCCAGCGCGGCGGGCTGGGCGCCCATCCGGTGTAAGAGCAGACGCCGTGCTCCATCAGCCTGGCCTGGATGGCCGAACACCCGCCCCATGCGCCGCTTCCATAGACGGTATATGTGCGGTTGGGTTCGCGCTGCGGCCGGCTCATTGGTCTCCACGCTCAGGTAACAGGCTAACAGAGCTGCCTTGCCCATCATAGTCTACCTTGGGAGTGAAGTCAAGCCGATTCGGTTACGGTACGATTACGCCGGCTCCCAGATACCCCCAACGCCGTCACAATCGTTTGAATCTACCCCACCGGGCGCGCTATGAGTTGCGGAGAAACCAGGTTTCTCTAAAAAGCCTGATTTCTCATCTCGTGCTTGAACTGCGTGAACGTGCCTGTCAAAACCGACTCGCGGATGCGACGCATCGTGTCGAGCAGGAAATGAAGGTTGTGGATCGAGGCCAGGTACAGGCCGAGTATCTCGTTGGCCTGCATCAAGTGGCGAATGTAGGCGCGTGTGAAGTGGTGGCAGGCGTAGCAGGCGCATCCCTCTTCGATCGGGCGCGCGTCTTCGGCCAGTGCCGAGTTGCGCAGGTTCACCCGCCCGCCGTGTGTGAGCGCCGCGCCGTGGCGCGCCAGGCGCGTCGGCAGCACACAGTCGAACATGTCCACGCCGCGTGCGACGGTCTCGAAAAAATCCTCGACGGTTCCCACGCCCATCAGGTAGCGCGGCTTGCCCTCGGGCAGGAGCGGGTCGACCACGTCGAGGACGTGATGCATCTGCTCCTTCGTCTCACCCACGGCCAGCCCGCCGACGGCGTAACCGGGGAAATCGAGATCGGCCAGGAAACGCGCCGACTGCTCGCGCAGGTCGTCGAATACGCCGCCTTGCACGATCCCGAACAGCGCCTGATCGGCGCGCGTCTTGGCGCGCAGGCAGCGCTCGGCCCAGGCGTGCGTGCGGCGTAGCGCCTGTTCGTTGTACGCGCGGTCGAGCGGCGGCGCGCACTCGTCGAGCGCCATGATCAGGTCCGCGCCGAGATGCTCTTCGACGGCGATCACCTTCTCGGGCGTGAAGCGGTGCAGGCTGCCGTCGATGTGCGACTTGAACGTCACGCCGTCGTCGTCGATCGTGCGGATCTCCTTGAGCGAGAACACCTGGAAGCCGCCCGAGTCGGTGAGGATTGGCCCGTCCCAGCCCATGAATGCGTGCAGGCCGCCCATGCGCGCGATCAGCTCGTCGCCGGGCCGCAGGAACAAATGATAGGTGTTCGCCAGCACCAGCGTCGCGCCCAGCTCCTTCAGGTCGCGCGGCGGAACGGCTTTGACCGTCGCCGCCGTGCCGACCGGCGCGAAGACGGGAGTCGGGATCTCGCCATGCGGCGTATGAAACACGCCCGCGCGGGCGCGTCCGTCGCGGGCGAGGAGATCGAATGTGAAAGGAGCAGGATTCATTGGATCGTCAAACGTGAAGCGTAAAACGTGAAACGTAAAACGTGATAACGTGAAGCGTGAAACGTGATGGGCGTGATCGCGTTAGACTCTTTGCAGGTGCGTGTCCTTGAATGCGGTCGGGTATTTGAGGCCGAAGCCCAACAGTCGATCCGCGCCGATGTGCCCCAGCAGGATGATGCCCGCGAACAAAAGCACGTCCGACTTGAGAAAGTATCCGGCGAGGATCAGCGCGATGGGCGTCACGTAGAGGTGCACCAGGTTGTAGATCCAGGCGCCCGTGCGAAGGCCGCGCAGATAGCCCAACATCGAGAGATCGGGCGCAAGGAAGAACAAGAGATACACCCACCATGTTCCATTCGATGCGCCGAACAGGAGAATGGACACCACGAACACAGCCAAACCTTCCAGCGTAGCAAGTGACTTACCTTCAACGGATTTCTCCTCGTTATGGATGGACGATTCTATCGGTAAGATCGGGGCGCAGTCTGCGGAAATCTTTCTCGTTCAGGGTCACCACCTGATCGGCGTCGGCTTGTGCGGCAGCTTGCAGGATCAAAGCATCGTACGTGGCGCCGCCGGCAATGCCTTGTGCAGACAATTGATCGATGAGAGTCACGTAATCCTTGTCGGATAGAGATACCACTTCGAGGATATCGAGGACGTCATGTTGGATCAACCGTCGAGCAGTTTCAGGTGAGATGCGAGGTCGGATGGGGAACGAAGTGAGGATAGCGTAAAGCTCAGCCAGAGAGTGGGCAGCGACGAGTCCGGCGTCGATTCCGGCTTTCACTCGTTGCAGATGTACCAGAGCCTGCGCGTGAGCCGGATGTACTTTGATCAACGCAGCGACTAACGTGGAAGTGTCGAAGAAGACTTTCACAGCCCCACGCGCTGCAAGAGATCGGAAATGCGGCGATCGCGTTCTTGCCGGACGATGTCCGACACATCGCTCAAGGGCTCGCCAGTAATGACCAGTATTCCGCCCTCATCGATGAGCGTTGGGGTCTCCGCAAGAGGACTCAGGCGCACGTTTTCATTGTCCGCCTCCTCAACAACCAGAGTCATTCCGGGTTGTAACCTCAACTGATTTCGGAGCGACTCCGGAATGACGATGCGGCCTCGATTATCTATTGTGATCTCAATGCCTTGACCCATTGCATGAAACTCCTAACCGCGGGATTAATCAAATTATATGCCTCCTCGGAGGCGTTGTCAAAGCCCGATCCGAATGCTATACTCACGTGGTGATGCTCCAGGCAGGCGCGACATCTCAATCTCCAATCTCCAATCTCCCCCGTCCCACGTGGGCTGAAATTGATCTCGGCGCGACCGCGCATAACGTCAGGCGCATCAGAGACAGATCGTGCCCGCGCGTCGAAGTGATGGCCGTCGTCAAGGCGGAAGCTTACGGTCACGGCGCGATCGAGGTCGCGCGTACGGCGTTGCAATCGGGCGCGACGTGGCTCGGCGTGGCCGCGCTCAACGAGGCGCTTCCCCTTCGACAGGCCGGAATCACGGCCCCGATCCTCGTCTTGGGATGGACGCCGGGCTGGCTGGCGAAGCAGGCGATCGAGAACGACGTCGCCTGCACGGTCTTCGATCTCGACATGGCGGGCGCGTTCCATCGAGCAGCGCACGAAGTCGGTCGCAGAGCCAGGCTGCACGTCAAGGTCAACACCGGCATGAACCGCCTCGGCCTGCCGCCGGAAGAAGCGGCGGACGCGATTCAGCAGATGCACGCGCTGGACGGCCTGTCGCTCGAAGGCATCTTCACCCACTTCGCCAGGGCGGACGAAGCCGATCCATCTTACACACTCCAGCAGATCGACCGTTTCCACCACATCTCGCGCGAAATGGAACGGCGCGGTATCCGAATCCCAATCCGGCATGCGGCCAACTCGCCCGGCATCTTGCGCTTTCCCGAGAGCCATTTTGACTTGGTGCGCCTGGGCATCGCCATGCACGGCCTGGATCCCAGCGACGACGTGCCTGCGCCGCCGGACTTCCGCCCTGCGATGGCGCTGAAGACGGCGGTGGCGCAGGTCACCGTGCTCCCGCCCGGATCGCCCGTTTCTTACGGGGGCGAATACGTGACGCGAGGCACCGAGCGAATCGCCGTGCTGCCGATTGGGTACGCCGATGGGTTTCGTCGCCGGCCACGCACCTGGGGCGAGGTGCTCGTGCAAGGCCAGCGCGCGCAAATCGTCGGGCGCGTGTGCATGGATCAGACGATGATCGACGTGACGCACATCCCGGCAGTGGCGCAGGGCGACGAGGTCGTGCTCATCGGCGCACAGGGCGAGGATCGGATTCGAGCGGAGGATGTGGCGCGCAACCTCGGCACGAACAACTACGAAGTCGTGTCCATGCTCATGGCGCGCGTGCCGCGCGTGTATCTTCGGCAAAACTCTACGTCAACGTAGGCGCCGGCTCTCTGTATCGTTAACCGAGTGTGCACGCAAAGAGGTCAGGCCGGACGTAGGGCGGCTTTCCATAGCCGCCGATTTGCGGCGCGTATGGAAACGCGCCCTACGGTTGATGACTCTCCCCACTGTATCCTTACCGATTTCTCCTTGTCCGGCCAGGCAAACCGTGGTATCCTGCAAATTGGCCGCGCACACCGGACCCCGCTCGCGTGAGCGGGGTTTCATTTGGGGAGTCCGCGCGCAAAAGGATTCGTAATGGGTGATCTCGAGCAACTCATTCAGACCGTCGGTTACCTCGGCCTGTTTGCCATCGTCTTCGCCGAATCGGGCTTGTTCTTCGGCTTTTTCCTGCCGGGCGACAGCCTGCTGCTCACCGCCGGCCTGCTGGCGTCGCGCACCGATCCGAGCAGCGGCCAGCCGATCCTGAACATCTGGGTCCTGATGCCGCTTCTCGCCGTGGCGGCCATCATCGGCGACAACGTGGGCTACTGGTTCGGCGCCAAGGCCGGCCCGCACATCTTCAATCGCGAAAACTCGCGCTTCTTCAAGAGGAAGAACCTGGTTGCCGCCCACAACTTCTACGAGAAGCACGGCGGCAAGACGATCGTGCTGGCGCGCTTCATGCCTTTCATCCGCACCTTTGCGCCGATCGTCGCGGGCGCGGCGTATATGAGCTACCGCCGCTTCTTTTTCTTCAACGTCCTCGGCGGCCTGCTGTGGGCGGTGGGCGTGACGCTGGTCGGGTACGGCATCGGCAAAGCCGCCGCCAATGTCGCTCCGGAGCAGGTCGACAAATACTTCCTGATTCTGGTTGCCGTGGTGATCTTCGTCTCGGCGCTCCCGGCGATGATCCACGTCTGGCGCGAGAACAAGCACGAGATTCTGCGTCGCCTACGCCGCCAGCCGGCCCCGGCGCCCGTCGAGGCCATCGAAGAATAAGCCACTCTCCGACAAAGGACAGGCGCGAATCGTGACATCTTGCGGTTGACACGCCTGAGCCACGCGGCTACAATCTAGCCGGGACAGAGCCTGCTCATCCTCTGGAAAGTCGCCGAGTCGCTCCGTCTTGTGGCCGGCGACACCGAAGGGGCAAACTCCTCCATGCGGCGCGGGGACGAATCTCTCAGGTCACAGGCAGGGGACGCACAGCACAGCCGTGCTTTGCGTCCCTTTGTTATGGGCAGGCGTCATCTGGTCTCATTCCAATGACCCAGGAGAAAAACATGAACATTCCCGGCGATCTCAAATACACCAGGGACGACGAGTGGATCCGCGTCACAGGCGGCGAGGGAGAGATCGGCATCACCGATTACGCGCAAGATCACCTGAGTGACATCGTCTACGTCGAACTGCCCGAAGTGGGCAAAGTGGTGAACAGCCACGACAGCATCGGTACGATCGAGTCGGTCAAGGCTGCCGCCGACATTTATTCGCCGGTCAGTGGCACGATCACGGCCGTGAACGAGTCGCTTCCCGATTCGCCGGAGCTGGTCAACCAGGATCCGTACGGCCGGGCCTGGATGGTGCGCATCGAGTTGTCCAATCCGTCGGAACTGGATGCGCTGATGGATGCGGCAGCGTATCAGAAGTATTGTGAGGAGAGAGGCTAAAACGCCCGCGCCTGCAGCGCGACCCCCGCACACAGCAAGCGAGGGCAGGTCGCAGGCGTGATGCGTGAAGCGTGACGAGTGATTTCACGCGTCACTTTCACTCGAAAGGAATCGGCGATGACCTATATTCCGCATACTGACGCCGACCGCACGGCGATGCTCGAGGCGATCGGCGTAACGCAGCTCGAAGACCTGTTTGGCGACGTGCCCGAGCGCGCGCGCTTTCCCAAGCTGGACCTGCCGGCGGCCTCCACCGAGATGGAAGCCTGGTGGGAGATGCAGGGGCTGTCGGAAGCGAACGCCGACGTGAACCACTATGCCTGTTTTCTGGGCGCGGGCGTGTACAACCACTACAGCCCGCACACCGTCGACTACGTGCTGCGGCGCGGCGAATTCTACACGGCGTACACGCCTTACCAGCCTGAAATCAGCCAGGGCACGCTGCAGGCCATGTTCGAATACCAGAGCATGATCTGCCAGCTCACCGGCATGGAGGTGAGCAACGCCAGCCACTACGACGGGGCCACTTCACTGGCCGAAGGCGTGCTGCTCGCGCTCAACGCGGTCAAGGGCAACCGCAGGAAGGTGATCGTCTCCCCGGCGCTGAATCCACAATACAGGCAGGTCGTGCGGACGTACCTGCAAGGAACCGGCGTGTCGGTCGTCGGCGACGAAAACCTGATGGCCGAGATTTCCGATCTCAAGACCTTGCTCGACGATCAGACGGCCGCGCTGATCATCCAGAATCCCAACTTCTTAGGGCAATTCGAGGATGTCGCCGGCCTGGCGGATGCCGTGCATGCCGCGGGCGCGCTCTTCGTCGTCGTGCCCGATCCGATCTCGCTCGGCCTGTTCCGGCCTCCCGGCGCGTACGGCGCCGACGTCGTCGCGGCGGAGGGCCAGTGTCTCGGCATTCCGCTCTCGTTCGGAGGGCCGTACCTCGGCATATTCGCGACGAAGAACGCCTACGTGCGCAAAATGGCGGGCCGCCTGGTCGGCGAGACGCTCGACGTGGACGGCAATCGCGGCTACGTGCTCACGCTCAGCACGCGCGAGCAGCACATCCGGCGCGAGAAGGCGACGAGCAACATCTGCACGAACGTCGGCCTGATCGCGCTGGCCGCGTCCGTGTATCTGGCGACGATGGGCAGGTGCGGCCTCGAGCAGGTGGCCAGGCTGTGCTATCACAAAGCCCACTACGCCGCCGGGCAGATCGACAAGCTCAGAGGCTACCGGGTGAATCCGCAGGCCGGTAAGCCGTTCTTCAAGGAGTTCGTCGTGAAGTGTCCCCGGCCCGTGGGCGAGATCAACGACGTGCTGTTCGACGAATTCGACATGATCGGCGGCTACGACTTGGGACGCGACTATCCGCATCTCAAGAACCACATGCTGATCGCGGTGACCGAGACCAATACGCGCCAGGAGATCGACGATCTCGTCGAGGGCTTGCGCCAGGCCGCCGAGGCGTGACAGGAGGGCAGCCATGAAAACTCCCGAGCCAACCGTTTACGATCTGAGCGTTCCGGGCCGCTGCGGCGTCGACATGCCTGCGCCGGATGTGCCGCTGGCCGAGCTTCCCCAAGACCTGCTGCGCGGCGAGCTTGGCCTGCCGGAGTTGTCGCAGCTCGACGTCGTGAGACACTACCTGCACCTCTCGCAGTTGAACTACAGCATCGACGGCGGTTTCTACCCGCTCGGCTCGTGCACGATGAAGTACAACCCCAAAATCAACGAGGACGCGGCGCGGCTGGCGGGCTTCGCCTTCACCCACCCGCTGCAGGACCCGCTCACCGCGCAGGGCAACCTGGCCTTGATGTATCACCTGCAGGAATGGCTGAAGGAGATCGGCGGATTTGCCGGCGTGTCGCTGCAGCCGGCTGCCGGCGCGCACGGCGAGTTCGCCGGCATTCTGATGATGCGCGCCTACCATCGGGACCGAGGCGACGCGAAGCGCACCAAGATTCTCATACCGGATTCCGCGCATGGCACCAACCCGGCCTCGACGACGATGGCCGGCCTGTCCGTGCAGCAACTGCGGTCCGATCGGCGCGGCAACATCGATCTCGAAGCGCTGCGCGCGGCATGCGATGACACGGTCGTCGGCCTGATGCTCACGAACCCCAACACGCTCGGGTTGTTCGAGGAGCACATGGAAGAGGTGGCGCGTCTGGTGCACGGCTGTGGCGGTCTGCTGTACGGCGACGGCGCGAATATGAACGCCCTGGTGGGCATCGCGCGCCCTGGCGATTTGGGTTTCGACGTGATGCACTACAACCTGCACAAGACCTTTTCGACGCCGCACGGCGGCGGCGGGCCGGGCGCAGGGCCGGTCGGCGTGTCGAAGCGATTGGTCGACTACCTGCCCGGGCCGATCGTCGGCGTCGAGTACCCCGAAGACGGGGACGACACGCCGCTGTACGTCGAAGTCATGCCTGAGAAGTCGATCGGCCGGATGCGCGCGTTCCTCGGCAACTTCGGGATGTTCGTGCGCGCCTACACCTACATTCGCGTGCACGGCGCGGAGGGCCTGCGCCAGAACTCGCTGCACGCCGTGCTCAACGCCAACTATCTGCGCGTCAAGCTGCGTGATAAGTACCCGGTGCCCTATGACCGTATCAACATGCACGAGTTTGTCTGCCAGGGCAAGTTCGAAAATAGCGATGCGCGCGCACTCGACGTGAGCAAGCGGCTGATGGACTACGGTTTCCACCCGCCGACGAACTACTTCCCGCTGATCGTGCCTGAGGCGCTGATGATCGAGCCGACCGAGACCGAGAGCAAGCAGACGCTCGACGCCTTCGTCGACGCCATGCGCCAGATCGCAGACGAGGCGGTGCGCCAGCCCGAGCTGCTGCACTCGGCGCCGCACAACACTCCGGTGCGCCGGCTGGACGAGGTCAAAGCCGCCCGGGACCTGGTATTGTGCTGCATGCCGGCCAGCTTCGCCGAGCAGGCCATGGCTTAGAGCGCGCCCTGAACGGACTACCGGTTAGCAACGTCATCTTGCTGTAGTCACGCACTATCCACACCTTGAAAAGCGCAGGGAGTCTCCCTGCGCTTTTTATTACTTGCAACCCAAGAACCCAGCCAAGTCGCCCAGAAACGCTTCGCGCTTCGCGGGGCTTTCTGCTATCTGAGACAGATTGTACACAGAAGTAAGTTTACCCTGCTGAATCCAAAAAGCCGCTTCGCGGGCAACTCGATCCACGAGAATCGTGGCAATGAATGATAACTCAGGCTTGGATCTCCCTGTCTTCTCGGCAGCATCAAGAATCCGGTCGAATGCACATAGTGATGCTCTTTCGGTTGGCTTCTCGGCCGTACTTACCCATCTGCTGGCTGCTATTTCCCTTGCGCTGCGGCAGCACGAAGATCGACTCCGGCTCGAAACCAAAGCTGGCCGCGATGTCAGTCGTCAGGAGATCCACCGGAATGATTTCGCCTCCATATCTCACATTGTCGTTAACAATGGCGACGTGTGCTCCAGTGCGGCAAACTCGGAATAACTCAAAAATCACATGCGCCAGCTCAGTGAAGTAGCCTTCCACCATTTGAATGACGCCCTTGTTGTTCAGTTCGCCTCTCATTCCGCGCATTCGCACTGCAGCGAAGACTTCTTGAAGCGCAGCATTTGCGGCGACTACTTGTATCACTTGCTGGACATCGGCCTGGCGGCCGAGGCCGGAGTAGAAGGCTTGCAGCCGTTCTAGTTTCGAACGGTTCTCCACAGTGCAACTTAGCAGTTCTTGTCGCAGATCTTTGATGGCCTGTTCATCTACACCTGAGAAGGCTAGCTCCAATGCATAGGTTCGCGTGTAGTCGTATCGATTACAGTACGGCGGCGAAGTGATGACCGCATCGAATTGCTCACCAGGTAACCGAGGGAGCACTTCCAGGACTGTGCCCTTGATCAACTCTTGGCTGCCGTACAGCTCGCCGTTTCTTTGCATCGATTCAAGATCACGAATAACCTGACCCAGACCCGTGAGGAGCGCCTCCTTAGTGTCAAGTATTCTGCCTTTGTCGAACATCTTGAATGGCTGCTTGCCCCGGTCAAGTCGTTGGGCCGCTCTCCTCTGCGCCTTTGCCGATCGCGTGTCCCAACGCAGGTATTGACCATCCTTCCGCGTGAAGCTGATATCCTCAAGAATGGACATCAGCACAAAGCGAAGCAATGACTTGGTCAGATCGCCGACAGCCAGTGCGCTAAACTGCTCCGCGTACCACATAAGCCTGGCTTCTTGATCGAGGGGAAACGCAGACCGGGTGATTGTGATATGCGGAAAGCCCGTGCTACTCAGTCCGGGTGAAGTTTCCTGCAACCACTCTTTCACTTGCCGCAATTCGGCCAGGTCGTATTCTCGATAGCGCGACTTGACCTCCCAGGCTAAGTGGCACACAGGCAGGATTTCGATTCCAACGGCGTCGATACCGAGTTCCTGTGCGACGAGCAACGTTGTCCCCGATCCGGCAAATGGATCTAACACTCGTTTTCCTGGTTGAACTCCAAACTTCACAAGGAGGTTCTCGACAAGTTGCGCCGAAAACCCTTCCTTGTACTTCAGCCAGCTGTGAAGCCTAGCTTGCTTGTTGGCTTGATAGCTAACGAGTCTCCGGCTAAACTCATCTGTGGGTGTCAATAATGTAGCGTATTTCAGTTCGAGAGCCACGCGCGCTTCGCAGGACGTTGCGCCGTCATTGGCATATGCTTGGCGGACTCTGGTTTCGTCGGCAGGGGACGTGGTCATATGGAAAGTGGGCAGAGCGATTTGGGAGGCGCGCGTATAGGTTTTCACTGCGATAGCCAGTATTCAATGTAACAGCAAACGCCCAGTCTTGCAAGCGTCCTCAGGCTGCGTGTGCACGCAAATGTTGTCAGTCGTTACAGTGCTCGCCAAACCGCGTCCTCGCGGTTGGCCGCCCGCGGGGACGCGGGCGGTGAGCCACCTGACATGTTTTGCGTGCACACCAGGCCGCCAACAAAGTTGACGAACCTTTGCGCCCTGTGCGCCTTCACATTGAAACCATGTCGGCTACTGATGGCACCGCGGGGGCCAGATGGGCCAGATGCTGTGGAGTTGACGGAAATTCCGTAGTGTGCTAAAGTTAGGTTAGGGGGAAGTGAAGTTCGTGTTGGGGAACTAAAGCACCCGCAGGCGCGGCAAGGCCGGCGGGTCTTGTGATTCACTGGCAGCGAACCTCGTTGACACCCGAAACACATCAGCAAGGAGAAACAGCAACATGGTAGAGCGAGTCCAGGGAACCGTCAAGTGGTTCAACGCCACGAAGGGCTATGGATTCATTTCGCGCGAGGGGGGCGAAGACGTTTTCGTCCACTTCTCCGCGATCCAGAGCCAGGGTTACCGCACGCTGAACGAAGGGCAGCGCGTCGAGTTCACGATCGAGCGCGGCCCGAAGGGACTGCAGGCCAGTAACGTCATTATGGTGTAAGACCACTTCACCGTTCACAACCGAAGGCGCAAGACATTCGTCTTGCGCTTTTTTGTTTGCTGCGCCCCTATTGACAAAAAATAAAACGGTGCAAATCGTCGGCATCGATCCGGCGACGTACCCGAGCGTGGCCGGGCTGGAGTTCACGTCGGGCGACGAGGCGCAGGCGTACGCCGAAATCGGCGCGGGCCGGGCCATCGTCGTCAACGGCATTTCCGCGTCTCGCAGCGGCCTCCAGGTCGGCGACACGATCACGCTTAAGACGCCGGAAGGCGATCGGGCGTACCGCCTGCCAAATGCACATGGATTGCTCCCGCCGGGTGTATCATCCGGCGGCCGGGAGGTCGAGGGCCGCAATCTCGCACATATTGACTTTCGCCGCCTCTGGGCTAAAATGAGAGTGTCGGCTTGCCCCAATCCTTTCCGAGTGGAGAGAGAGACATGGCCTATACTCCGCCTGCCCAAATTCGGGTCAACGCTCAGCCGTATCTCAACCTGCGCCGCGAGCCTGCCGCCCGGCCCGGCAACGTCGTCGGCCGCCTGGCCGACGGCTCGACCTGGTCGGTCGTCGGCGTGGCTCGCGAAGACTACGACGAGCAATCGGATGTGCTATGGGTTCATATCGAATCCACCGACGCGTCGACCGGCAAGAAGACGCTCGGCTTTTGCAGCAGCGCCTTCGTCAACCCCAAGCCCGACCCGCTGCCGCGCGCGCAGCGGGTGCTGCCCGAGGATGGCCTCAACCTGCGCTCTTCGCCGGTGTTCGATCCGGCGGTCAACAACAAAATCGTCACGATGCAGAGCGGATCGACCGTGCCCGTGGCCGGCGGCGCCTGGGAGAACTTTGACCCCAAGAGCGGCAAATGGTGGTACGTCGTCGAGTATCAGGGGCGACGCGGCTACGCCTACTCCCGCTTTCTGGGCGAGCCGACGGGTGTGCAACCTCGGCCGACGCCGCCTCGGCCAACGCCGCCTCGGCCGACGCCGCCTCAGCCAACGCCGCCTCGGCCAACGCCGCCTCAGCCAACGCCGCCTCAGCCGGCCCCTGGCCGGCCGTCGCCGGCGTGGAAGTTTGGGGTATGCCTGGCCGGCGTCGGCAACGCCGATCAGAACGTGTGGCAGGTGCCCACGTTTCCGGACTCCATCAAGTCGGCGCGCGTCGAAGCGGTCAAGATCGTTCCGCTGAACGATCTCGACCAGATGAACCGGGTGTATGAGTGGTTCCGCTCGCAGGGCATCGCTTTTATCATGGTGCGCCTGACCTGGAAGCCCGATCCGGCCTGGGCCAATCTCCCGGCGGCAGCGCGCATCACGGCGGCGGTCAATTCGTTCGTGCAGGCGACGCGCGGCCAGCTCGAGTTCGCGCATGCCAACGGCGTGCGCTACTTCGAAGTCCACAACGAGCCGAACATCCCGGCGAACCCGACTGATCCGGTCGGCGACGGGCTGGGCACGGCGTGGATGGGGCCGGAGGAGTTCGCAGACTGGTTCGGCCGTGTCGTCGAGGAGCTGCGCAAGATTCGCTCCAATGCATACTATGGCTTCCCCGGCCTTGCGCCGCGCGGCTCACAGTTCGCCGACTTCGGCGGCGGGCTGATACTGGTCAATGGCCAGAAGCTCGTGTGGAACACCGACCAGTGGCTGTCCGTCTGCAAGCCGGTCATCCTGGCCAAGGCGGATTGGGTCGGCGCCCACTGCTACTGGCAGTTTGACGGCGGCGGGCTGTACGGGATCGAGAACCCCGATTCGGGGGGCATGTACTGGCAGCGTTATAAGGCCAGGTTCCCCGGCAAGCTGCTGTTCATCACCGAATTCTCCAACAACGGCGGGGCGATCCCGTACGCCGACAAGGGACGGCAGTACGCGAAATACATCTCGCTCCTGCGCCGCGAGAAGTCGATCGGCGCAGCATTTGGATACGCTATCTTCTGGGCGAGTGATCCGAACCGCGAGGGCTGGGTGTTCGTCAACGAGGCGGGTAAGTGGCGGGTGACCGAAATACCGGGCGCGATGGGCGCGGCGCTGGCGGCTAACCCGACGACGGCGAATCCAGTGGTCGTCAATTCGCCGACGGTGTGGGCGTGAATGAACGTGAAGCGTGATACGTGATTCGTGAGGCTTGGCCTCACGTTCGTATCTTGGCCGCCGGGCCTTCGGATTTCGAATGGCCCGGCGGTCTTCGTTTCCCAAGTACCCGGCGTGCCCTAAATCAGTTTTGATTCCGTTTGTGCCTGATTGCAGTTCGACTTAGATGCACTCAAGCCGCCGTCCCCGGCCGCGTTGACTGCGCCGGGGCCTGTCCTGAGCTTGTCGAAGGGACAGCGCGGCGAGCCGAATCTGGCATTGTGAAGTTGGGTGCACAGGTTCTAATCATTTCTAACCTAAGACTAACCGACAACCTATGGAAATGTGCCTGTTGTGTGGTATAAAAGTAACAGTATCAGAGCAAGGCTCAGAGCCTTGATGCAGCTTTGCTACATATTTCACCCAGCCGACAGCGCCTGGGCGTTGGCCTGCGGGGGATTTGTCATGCTTGTCAGCTATCGTGGCGGTCTGCAGCACGATGCGTTTAGGAGAGGGAGAGGAGACATGCGTGCCATGACGCGAGTGGGTGATGATTATCCAGGACAAGGCAACGGCGCAAATTCGTTACATCTAGCCACGGCCGAAATCAACCTGCCTATCCTGATCTGCTTGCTGGGTAACTTCTACGTGCTGAAGAGGGGCCAACCTGTGAGGGTCAGCAACGGGGGGAAGGCCGAAGCTTTGCTGAGTGCTCTCGCACTTCAGAGCGATTATTGTGTCTCGCGCGATGGACTGTTGGGCATTCTTTGGCCCAACACCCATTCTGAGTTGGCTGTCCAGTCGTTGAACAGCCTGGTTTACACCTTGCACAAGCGGCTCGGCGATGCGATCGGCGGCGCCGCGCCGGTGTTGCACGCGGACGGCTACTACCTGCTCAACGTCGAGGCGGGCGTCGGCGTGGACGTGGCGTGTTTTGACGTCCTGGCGCAAATGGGCGATCAGCACGCCGGCGCAGGCAACCAGAGTGCGGCCGTAGCAGCCTACGACCGTGCTTTACACTGGTATCGAGGCGATGTGTGCGCCGGCAGCGACTTGCATGCCGTCCTTGAGCGGGAGCGGCTGCGCGCTCGCTATCTGGCCTTGCTGACGCATCTGGCGGATTATCACTTCAGTGAAGGCAACTACGCGGCCTGCCTGGATTACGCCCAGCGCCTGCTGGACAAGGATCCTTGCCGCGAGGATGCCCACCGCTTGATCATGCGCTGCTTCGTACGGCGGGGTGAACGCGCCCAGGCCCTGCGCCAGTATCGCTTGTGCCAGGACATCCTGCGCGCCGAGTTCGACGCCGTGCCAGAGCCTGCGACGACGACATTATTCGACACGGTGCGCCTGCATCCAGACAGCGTTTGACGCTCACTCACGAACACCTCATAGGAACTTCATGCATAATTCAGCCTCGACTCAGCCTGAATTGAGCCGGACTTCAGGATCGCGTGCTATCTTGAATTACGTCGACGCTCTAATCTCGGGTGAAGGTCAGGCACATTATAACGCCGCAAGAGAATCATTTGTCAGACAAGCGCTACGTTACGGTGATCGTGCGCATGGTGATCGACCGCCGAGAACGGCTGGTTCACGGCGAGGTAGTGGATGTGGACGGCAAAGCACAAGGCCGGTTTGACGGATGGCGAGAGATGATCCACACGGTGCGCGGCTACCTGACGCACCGGCAGTGTTGAGGGCAACCCCTAGGCGCAATACTGTTTAGGGCGTGGGAGCCTGGCCCGCTAACCAAACAGGATTGCCCCTAGGCGAGACTTGCAAGAATAACAAAACCAGCCGAGTTCCGCTCGCAACGTTCCTCGGCTGGCCTGGGATGAAGGTAAGCGCAGCAGATGCGCTCGTCTTCGTACTCATCATACCAGATGAACATGAAGGCAACATGAAGCGAAGATGAAGTTTTCCGAGTTCGAGATTCAAAAATGACCGCGAGAGGAGGTCTTCAGCCATGATACGTGGAATTGTCGGATGGGCCTTGCAGTTTCGATTCCTGGTGGTAGTTCTCGCCGGGGCGCTGATAGCCATTGGCGTCGGGCAACTTCGCAACATGCCGGTGGACGTCTTGCCCGAGTTCTCGCCGCCGTACGTGGAGATTCAGACCGAAGCCCTCGGGCTTTCCGCCGAGGAAGTGGAGCAGATGATCACTGTTCCGATGGAGCAGGACTTGATGGCCGGGGTGGCATGGCTCGACGTCATTCGCTCCGAGTCCGTTCCCGGGCTGTCGTCGGTCGTCATCTTCTTCGAGCCTGGCACCGACGTATTCCGTGCGCGGCAGATGGTGTCAGAGCGCCTGGCACAGGCGGCGGTCGGGATTCCACACGTTTCGAAACCGCCGACGATGATCCAGCCCCTGTCGTCGGCCAGCCGGTTCATGATCGTCGGGCTGTCCTCGAAGGACATATCCCTGATCGAAATGTCGGTGCTCGCCCGTTGGGTGATTGGTCCTCGCCTGCTGGGCGTCCCCGGCGTCTCTAACGTGGCCATCTGGGGCAATCGGGATCGGCAGCTCCAGGTGCTGGTCGATCCGGAACGGCTGGGAGCGCAGGGGGTTTCGCTGCAGCAAGTCGTCGAGACCACGGGGAACGCGCTATGGGTGTCGCCGTTGACCTATTTGGAGGCGTCGACGCCCGGCACCGGCGGGTTCATCGACACCCCCAATCAACGGCTCTTGGTCTGGCACAACTTGCCCATCTCTTCGCCGGAGGACCTGGCCCAGGTGCCCGTCGAGGACGCGGCGTCGCTGCGCCTGGGTGATGTAGCCCAGGTGGTGGAAGATCATCAACCGCTGATTGGGGACGCGATCATTAACGACAGTCCCAGCCTCCTGCTCGTCGTCGAGAAACTGCCCGGCATCAATACCCTGGAGGTGACTCGGGGGGTGGAGGAAGCGATCGATGCGTTACGGCCCGGTATGAAAGGGATCGAGTTCGACGCCACTCTGTTCCGGCCGGCGACCTACATCGAGATGGCGATCGCCACCCTCGCCAATGCGCTGCTCGTCGGCGCTGTTCTCGTGGTTGTGGCTCTGTTCGCTTTTCTGTGGAACTGGCGGGTCGCGTTGATCAGCGCCGCGGTCATCCCATTGTCTCTGATGGCATCCGTGCTCGTGCTCTACCAGCGTGGAGCGTCCCTCAACGCGATGGTTCTGGCGGGGCTGGTGGTAGCCCTCGGCGCCATCATCGACGACGCGATCGTCGACGTAGACAGCATCGCGCGGCGTCTCCGCCAGTTGCGCAAGGAGGGGAGTGATAAGTCGCCGGTAATGATTGTCCTCAGGGCCTCGGCCGAGATGCGCAGGAGCATCCTCTTCGCGACGGCGATCACGGTGCTGGCTGTGCTGCCGGTCTTCTTTATGGAGGGCGCCTCCGGCGCATTGTTCCAGTCGCTGGTCACCTCCTACGTGCTGGCGGTGCTGGTCTCGATGGTGGTCGCACTGATCGTCACGCCCGCGTTGAGCCTGATCTTGCTGCAAAGCAGCATGTCAAGCATGTCCAATGGGGCGCTCGAGCGCCGCCAGTCGCCTCTCCTAGGCGGGCTACAGCGTGGCTACGGCCGGGTTCTTGCGCGCATCGTGCAAATACCGCGCCTGGTGTACATCGCCGTCGCGGTAATCGTGGTGGCCGGCGTGGCGGCCTTGCCATTTCTCGGGCAGCCGTCACTGCTGCCAGCGTTCAAAGAGCCGTACCTCACGATCCAGTGGGAGGGCGCGCCTGGCACGTCCCGCCCGGAAATGGATCGGATCGTGGCTCGGGCCAGTCAAGAGCTGCGGGCCATCCCAGGCGTCCGCAACGTCGGGGGCCACGTGGGGCGCGCCGTGTTTGGGGATCAAGTGGTCGGTATCAATTCTGCCCAGCTATGGGTCAGCATCGATCCTGCGGCCAACTATGATGCGACGGTGGCCGCCGTTCAGGAGACGGTGGACGGCTACGCCGGGCTGGGTCGTGAAGTGACGACCTATGTGCAGCAGACGCTCAGCCAGCCACAGGCGAGCGCCGGCGACGGCATCACCGTGCGCGTCTTTGGCGAAGACCACGATGTCCTGCGCAGCGAGGCGGAAAAAGTGCGGCAGGCCATTTCGGGGATCCCCGGCGTCGTCGATCCGCGTGTGGTGCTTCCCGCTGAGGAGGCCACTCTGGAAATCGAAGTCGACCTTGCCTCGGCCCAAACGCATGGCATCAAACCGGGCGATGTGCGCCGAGCGGCGGCCATCTTGTTATCGGGCCTTCAGGTCGGCAGCCTGTTCGAAGAACAGAAGGTGTTCGACGTGGTGGTGTGGGGCGTGCCCGAAATACGCAACAGCGTGACCGACGTTCGCGAGCTGCTGATCGAGACGCCCGGCGGCGAGCCGGTGCGTTTGGGAGATGTGGCCGACGTGCGCCTCACATCGGCGCCGATCGTCATAAACCGGTACGGCGTCTCGCCTTACCTTGACGTCGCTTTCGACGTGGGGGGACGTGATGCCCCTGCCGTGACGCGCGACGTCCAAACGGCCCTGCAGAACTTCCCGTTCGCGCTGGAGTACCACGCGGAGGTGCTCGGCGACTACGCGGCGGGGCAGGCTGCCCAACAGCGCATGCTCCTCACCGGAGCGGTCGCGGTGATCGGGATTTTCCTCCTCTTGCAGGCGGCCTACGGGAGTTGGCGCCTGGCGGTTGTCGCCATCTTGACGTTGCCCGTGGCCCTGGTGGGCGGTGTGCTGGCGGCGCTTCTCGGCGGCGGCGCGCTTTCGCTCGCTTCGCTCTTTGGTTTACTGACGGTGCTGGGGATTGCCGTGCGCAACGGCATTGTGATGACCAGCCACTTTCAGTATCTCGAGCAGCGCGAAGGCGAAACCTTCGGGCCAGAGCTTGTCCTGCGCGGGGCGCGCGAACGGCTGGGGCCCATCTTGACGACGGCGCTCACTACAGCCCTGGCCCTCGTCCCCTTCGTGCTTTTCGGCGACAGTCCCGGTTTCGAGATCGTGCGCCCGATGGCCATCGTCATTCTGGGGGGGCTGGTCACTTCGACCTTGCTCGACCTGTTCGTGCTGCCCATCCTGTACTTGCGTTTTGGGTATAGCCGTGAACCGGTCATGAGGTTCGGCCGTGAACCTGTCCCGGCGACCTAGCTCGAAACATGGATAAAGCGCTTCATGGGATCGAATGGGAAAGTGCAGGTTGGAGTGCAGGCTTCAGCCTGCATTATCCGACGCGGGCTAAAGCCCGCACTCCGGTGGTTTTCGGATGCGCTCTCAATACGACGAAGTTAAATGCATAGGAGGAAGCCATGCAACACCGTAATCGATGGATGATTGTGGCACTGATCATAGCCGCTCTACCACTTGCGGCGTGCGCTCGGCCGTTAGCAAGCGCGTCAACCGAGAAACCCTCCATCGTCGAGGAAATTGAGGGGTCTGAGTTCAAGCGTGTGGTGTTGACCCAGAAGGCGGCCGAACGGCTCGACATCCAGACGGTCCCGGTTCGTGACGAGGAGGTGGACGGGGCGCAGCGACTGGTCGTCCCCTACGCTGCGGTGATATACGGCCTGAAGGGCGAGACCTGGGCGTACACAAACCCCGAACCGCTGGTCTTCGTTCGACAACCGATCAGTGTCGACTACATAGAGGGGGACGTGGCGGTTCTGTTGGAGGGGCCACCCGCCGGCATTGCGGTTGTGACGGTCGGAGGGGCGTTGCTGTATGGCGCCGAGACCGGAGTTTCAAAATAACGGATTGACCGGATCCGACGGAATTGCGTAGGGGCGCACTTGCGTGTCCACCCCGACTGCCGGGCCGCCACGCGGCTCTGCCCCCTACGATTCGACCGCGAGGCCTGCCCTGAGCCCTGCCCTGAGCGCAGTCGAAGGGGAAGCCGAAGGGACGCGGTCGAGGAGCGAGGCATCCTGAGCGGCGCGGCGTGCACCCTGAGCGGAGCTGCATGGCGGCGGAGTCGAAGGGCGAAGGATGCGGAACCCTAAATCCGTTTGGAATTTGCTCTAACTGCGCCGGGAGGTGATCACATGCGTTGGATCGTTCAAACAAGTCTACGGTTTCGATATCTGGTGGTTTTTTTCGCGGCGGTGATGATGGTCTTTGGCATCGCCCGATTGAGCAACTCGTCGGTGGACGTCTTTCCCGAGTTCGCGCCGCCCAAGGTGGAGATCCAGACCCTAAGCCAGGGACTTTCGGCGGCCGCTGTGGAGGAATTGGTCACCGTTCCGCTGGAGCAGGCGCTCAACGGGGTGCCGGGGCTGGACGTGATGCGCTCCAGATCGGTCCCCGACCTGTCGGATATCGTTCTCATCTTCAAGCCCGGCACCGACCTCATCCTGGCCCGGCAGTTGGTTCAGGAGCGCGTTGCCGCGGTGACGTTGCCCACCTGGGCCGCCCCGCCGGTTATGATCCAACCCCTGTCGTCGACCAGCCGGGCCATGAAGATCGGGATTTCCTCGGACAAGTATGACCTGATGGATCTGTCGATGATCGCTTATTGGAAGATCCGGGCGCGCCTGCTGGACGTGCCCGGCGTGGCCAATGCGCCCATCTGGGGCGAGCGGATCAAGATGCCGCAGGTGCAGGTCGATCTGGAAAAGATGCGCGAGCACGACGTTTCGCTTGAAGAGGTCATGGACGTCACCACGAACGCCCTGGACGTCGGGTTATTGCAGTTTTCAGAGGGATCGGTCATCGGCACCGGGGGGTTCATCGACACCCCCAATCAGCGGATCGGCATCCGCTCCGTCTTGCCGGTCCTGACGCCGGAAACGCTGGCTCAGGTGCCCATCTATGATCGAAAGAAGCCCGACGGGACGCCGCTGCTCCTGGGCGACGTGGGCGATGTGGTGTGGGATACCTGGCCGCTCTTCGGGGACGCGGTCATTAACGAGGGTCCCGGCTTGATGATGATCGTCGAAAAGCTGCCGTGGGCCAACACCCTGGACGTGACGCGGGGGGTGGAAGCCGCGATCGACGAAATGCGGCCCGGTCTGCCCGACATTGACATCGACACCACCATCTTCCGGCCGGCGACGTTCGTCGAGCAGTCGATCGACAATCTCACCGAGTCACTGCTCGTCGGCGGCGTTCTCGTGGTGATCGTTCTCCTCTTCTTTCTTTTCGAGTGGCGCGTGGCGTTGATCAGCGCCACGATCATCCCGTTGTCTCTGATGGCCTCGCTGCTCGTGCTCAACCTGCGTGGTGTGACGATCAACGTGATGACCCTGGCGGGGCTGGCGATCGCCATCGGCGCCGTCGTCGACGACGCGATCGTCGACGTCGAAAACATCGTGCGGCGGCTCCGACTACTGCGCAAGGAGGGGAGCACCCAGCCGACCTGGAGGATTGTGCTGGAGGCCTCGCTCGAAGTGCGCGGCGCCATCGTCTACGCGTCGCTGATCGAAATCTCGGCGCTGCTGCCCGTCTTCTTCCTGCAAGGCTTATCGGGCGCGTTCTTTCAGCCGCTGGCCACTGCCTACGTGGTGGCGGGGCTGGTCTCCCCGTTCGTCGCCCTGACCGTCACGCCGGCGATGGTCTACATTCTCTTGTCCAACGCGCCGATCGAGCACCGCCAGTCGCCGATCATACCGTGGCTGCACCGTGTCTACGACAGGCTTCTTGCGCCGATCGTTCGCGCACCGCGCTGGGCGTATGCCACCGTCGCGGTCCTCGTGTTGGCCGGCGTGGGGGTGTGGCCGGCGCTCGGGCAGGAACTGCTGCCGTCGTTCAAGGAGCGGGACTTCCTGATGCACTGGATCACCAAGCCCGGCACGTCCCACCCGGAAATGTGGCGGATCACGGCTCAGGCCTGTCGTGAGCTGCTGACCATTGACGGGGTGCGCAACTGCGGCTCCCATATCGGGCAGGCCATGAATGCCGATGAACCGTACGGTATCTATTTCACCGAGAACTGGATCAGCGTCGATCCGTCGGTCGACTACGACGCGACGCTGGCCAAGGTTCAGGAGGCGGTGGACGGCTACCCCGGGCTGATTCGCGATGTGCAGACCTATCTGAAAGAGCGAATCCGAGAGGTCCTGACGGGAGCCAGCGACACTGTGGTCGTGCGCATCTACGGCCCCGATCTGGAGGTGCTGCGTGAAAAGCAGGAAGAAGTGCGGGCTGCCCTGGAGGGGATCCCGGGGATCGTGGATTTGAAGAAGGAAGCCCACGTAGACGTGCCCCAGGTGGATGTCACGGTCGACCTGGCCGCGGCCCAACGCTACGGGCTCACACCTGGCGATGTCCGCCGGGCGGCAGCCTTCTTGTTGCAAGGCGAAGAAGTCGGCGACATTTTCCAGGGTGGGAAGACGTACGATGTGAATGTATGGAGCACGCCCGAAACGCGCAACAACGTAGACAGTATTAGCGAGCTACTGATCGACACGCCCGACGGCGGCCACGTGCGTCTGGCGGACGTGGCCGATGTGCGCATCGTGCCGGCTCCAAACGTCGTCGAGCGCGAGGGCCAGTCGCGTAAAACTGACGTTTCGGCCAACGTGCGGGGACGGGATCTCGGCTCCGTGGCTCAGGACGTCCACAAGGCTCTCCAGAGTGTCGAGTTCCCGCTGGAGTACCGCGCGGAGGTGATCGGCGAGTTCGCGGAGCGGCAGGCGGCGGCGCAGAACTTGACGCTTGCCGGGCTGGTCGCCGTGACCGCGATTTTCTTCCTCCTGTATACGACCTTCGGGAATTTCCGCCTGGCGACGCTGACGTTCTTCACCTTGCCCTGGGCGTTAGTGGGCGGCATCCTGGCGGCGTTTTTGACTGCCGGCGTCCTCTCGCTCGGTTCGCTCGTCGGACTGCTCACAATCCTGGGGATTGCGACGCGCAACGGGATTATGATGATCAGTCACTTCCAGCATCTGGAGGAGGAGGAAGGCATGTCCTTTGGGCCGGCGCTGGTCTTGCGCGGAGCGCGCGAACGGATTGCGCCGATCATGATGACGGCGCTCACCACCGGCCTGGCCCTGGTGCCGCTGGCGATCGCCGGCAGTATTCCCGGTCACGAGATAGAGCACCCGATGGCCATCGTCATTCTGGGTGGCCTGGTCACTTCGACGGTGCTCAACCTGTTCGTGGTGCCCTCCCTGTACTTGCGTTTTGGGAAGCCCAGGAATTGGAGCGGCAGCGCTGGCGGCGCGCCTCAAGCAGCCTGAACGGGTTCGAATGCTGAAGAACAGCATTCGTCGGGGACTATCACGTGCGACGCACTTTCAACCCTCTCCGCTTTGCTGCGAGGGCGCGAGTGCGTCGCACGTAGCTATTAGTCGGCCAGAGTAGTTTTGAGGGGTTCGTAGTTGGGACTCACTTGCCCCCGTAGCGAAGCGGAGTGGGGTTAGTCGCTTGGACAACGACTGAAAATGTAGTTTAGCCCCTTGCGGGCGTTCGGAATCTGCGAGCAGACACCGACAAGCGGTGATGCTACGGCACATTTTCCGACGGCAACTAGCTCACGATCAAGGAAAGGAGGTTGAGATGCGACGTGTTCACGTCACCTCTGTGGTTGTGGTGTTGCTTCTGACGATTTCGGCTTCGGCCTGCAGTGGGCCGACAGCTCCGCCCCAGCCGACGCAAGTCCCGGTAGCCCAGCCGACCACGGCGCCACGGCCGACGCAGGCGCCTGAGCCTACTCAAGCGCCGGAAGCGACCACCGCTAGCGAGAGCCCAGAGCCAGAGTTCGTAGACTTCGATCCTAACAATTTCGACGACCGGTCGACGAACATCGACAACGAATGGTTACCCCTGCAACCGGGCTTGCACTGGGCCTATGAGGGGACGACCACCGAACGTGGTGAGACGTTAGCTCGTCGCCTTGAGTTCACTGTCACAGACCTCACCAAGGAGATCGAGGGTGTGCGCACGGTCGTCGCCTGGGTTGTGGACTACAGCGATGGCGAGGTGGTGGAGAAGGAGATCGCCTTCTACGCCCAGGACGACGACGGCAACGTCTGGTACCTGGGTGAGTACCCCGAGGAATACGAGGGTGGTGAATTCGTCAAGGCGCCGACCTGGATCGCCGGCCTCGAAGACGCACGGGCGGGAATCAAGATGTGGGCAGAGCCGCAGCCGGGGACGCCCAGTTACTTTCAAGGGTGGGGACCCACGGTCGAGTGGACGGACTTTGCGCAGATAGACCAGATGGGCCAGGAGACGTGTGTCCCTGTCGACTGCTACGAGGACGTTCTCGTGATCGCCGAATCCAGCCTGGACGAGCAGGGCGCCTTCCAGCTCAAGTACTACGCGCGCGGCGTGGGCGAGGTTCGAGTCGGCTGGAGAGGAGACGATGCATCGCAGGAGGAGCTAGAGCTGGTCGAGTACGTGCAGCTTGATCCGGAAGCCCTGGCGGAGATTCGGGCGCAGGCGCTGGAATTGGAGGCGCACGCCTACGAGATCAGCACGGACGTGTACGCTCGCACTTCACCGGCGGAATAGCACACCCTCCGGGGGACAGTCCCCATATTCAGTAGTGACGACTTCAGTCGTTCCAGCAAGAAGCGACTAAAGTCGCTACTACGAGTCACGATTCCGTAGTGACGACTCGCCTGCCCCCGAAGCGCAGCGGAGCGGGGTCAGTCATTCCAGCAAAGAAGCGACTGAAGTTGCTACTACGAGTCGAATCCATGATCTACTGATATTCAATAATCACAGGCCCGGCATCGGTCAGATGCTGGGCCTGTTGTTAGCCACTGCCTACCTCAACACCATTACTGTGTTGGTAATTGCACGATAAATGTTGTTCCTTCTCCAAACTTGCTTTCTACAGATACTTTTCCGCCGTGAGCGCGGGCTGCATTTTTGACAATGGCCAATCCCAAACCGATGCCATCCTTGCTACGGGATGCATCCACGCGATAAAAGCGGTCAAATATGTGAGGCAGATGCTCAGGCGTAATGCCAACGCCGGTATCACGGATGGTGACTTCCAGCAATTGATCACTTGTCGGATGGGCTGAAATAGTGATGAAACCTTGTTCGGTGTATTTGATGGCATTGTCTAACAGGTTCACAAATAACCGGATCAGTCCATCACTATCTCCCATTAAGGTTAGACCATCATCCGACACATGGTCAATGAGCTTCAGTCCTTTATCTTCGGCCAGTGGACGGAGAGAGTCAACAACGTCTTTCAGCAGGTTTGACAAATTGACGTGTTCAAATTTCGCGGGCTGCCGGGTCGCATCATGACGCGCCAGATCGAGGAGTGCTTCGGTCAAGGTTCTCATGCGCTCGGCTTCGTGGCTCAGGTCAATCAATGCCTGTTCATACTCTGCCGGGGCGCGCCGCCGCGCTAATGTGCTGGCGATAATCGTGTGCATGGCGGACAGAGGGGTCCGTAATTCATGGGACGCGTCGGCGGTGAATTGACGTTCCCGCCGGAAGGCATCGTCCAGCCGGGCCAACATCGAGTCAAAGGTGGCGGCCAGCCGCCCTACCTCATCATCGGTCTCGGGCAGGTTCAGGCGGGCCGACAAATCTTCGGCGGAGATGTGGCGGGCTGTACGGGTTATTTTGTCTATCGGGGCTAAGGCCCGCGCCGCCAAGAAATACCCGCTGCCACCGGCTAGGATCACGATCAGCGGTCCGCCTAGGAGCAGGGTTATGAGTAACAAATCGAGGGTGCGCCTCACATCCTTTAGATTTTGGGCAACTTGCAGTGTGCCGACTAACTCTTTCTCAATAACAATCGGAATGGTATAGACGCGAACCGGGTCTTGAGTGCCGGGGTCGATAAGGGTAGTGAACTCGCCGGGCTGATTGGGGACAATAAAGTTTAATTGAGGTTGCGGCAGATCTCTATACGGGCCATATTCTTGCACCACCTGTCCGGTCAGGTCCAATAACCGCATACTCAAGCCCTGTTCACGGAGTTGGGCATATTCCGGATCCTCGATCGGGTTTTCACTGATGACCGGTTCACCTCCCTCCATATCAACTTCCGCTATCAGTTGAATCACAACTAACCGCAACGTTTCATCAACTGTCGCGGCTAAACTGCGTGACATATTTGCGTACACAAAAAGGCCAAACAGCACTAAAGCGGCAAACAGTAACCCCGCCGTCCACAGGGCAAAGCGCACCCGAAGCGTTTTCAAGCGTGTCATGCATCGCTATCCTGGTCCGACAGGCAATAGCCAGCCCCCCGTATCGTGTGAATGAGTTTCACGTCGAAAGGGTCATCAATTTTGCGCCGCAAGTTGCGAATGTAGACGTCCACCACGTTGGATTGGTTGTAGGCATCATAATTCCAAACCGACTCGGCAATTTCGGTGCGGGTCAAAACCCGGCCGGGTTCGCGCATCAAACATTCCAGTATGGCGTATTCTTTGGCCGTTAGTTTGATGAATGTGTTGCTGCGCGTTACCACGCGTGTACGGGTATCCAGGCTAAGGTTTGCGACTTGCAAGGTTGAGGTGTTGGCCGTGCGACGACGGGCCAGCGCCCGGAGTCGAGCCAGCAGTTCTTTCAAGCTAAACGGTTTGACCAGATAATCATCGGCGCCGGCATCCAGCCCAGTCACGCGGTCGTCGACGGTATCACGGGCAGTCAACATCAGGATCGCAGCCGGATGACCCTGACTCCGCAAGCGACGGCACACCGCGATGCCATCCATCTCCGGCAGCATAATGTCCAGCACGATCAGGTCATATTCGACGACTTCGGCCCAATCCAAGGCTTCCCGCCCGGTGCGCGCTAAGTCGACAGCGTATCCCTGTTCCTCTAATGCCCGTTTGACGTAGTTTGAGACGTTGGGTTGGTCCTCGACGACTAAAACGCGCATTCCAAACATCCTGTTTAATGAGGTTTGGCGACAGCCATATCTGGCGATTGGAGTGCAGGCTTCAGCCTGCGAAGCGCCCAGATATGGCAGCCTGACCCCACTCCGCTTCGCTGCGGGGGCAAGTGAGAGCCTGCCCTGAGCCTGCCGAAGGGCTGCACTCCGGGAATTCGCCAGACTCCAACTGTTTTCTGATGGATGCCAGGATTATACTTTTTCAAGTACGACAAGTCAAAGAAAATAGCGCAAAATTCGAGCGGCTAATGGCTCATCAGATACTCACGCACCATGCGGGTCAGTTCCCGCCACCCGGCAAACCGGCCTTGCGATTTGCCCTCCGTATCCACAACCTCGCCATGAACCAGCCGTTCCCGCCGGTCGATCCGCAGGCGCAAGATCACCGTGACGTAGCGCTTGTCGGCGAGTATATCTACCTGGGATGTTGTGGGCTCGGTCAGGTTCAATTTCGAAACGCCTCAACCGGTTCCATACGTGCAGCGCGCAAGGCCGGATAGGTGCCCGACACCAAGCCGATCCCGCCACCGACAAGTGGGGCGAGGACGGGCGCCGCCGGGTCTAGCACCGGAGCCCAGGCCTGGAAGGCGGAGACAGCAACCACGACGAGAACTCCGAGGCTGGCGCCGAGGATGCCTCCGAGAGCGCCCAGAGAGGCGCTCTCGAGTAAGAACTGCGCGGCGATGTGCCCGCGAGTGGCTCCGATGGCCCGGCGCAGGCCGATCTCGCCGATCCGCTCCATCACCGACACGAGCATAATGTTGGCGATGCCAATCGCGCCTACAATCAGGGATAAGCCGCCCAGCAAGAGGAACGTGATATTCAAGTCACCCTGCACCGCCTCGCGCACACGCTGGGGTTCTGGGGGAAGCTCAACTCTAATGATACGTGGGTTGTCGGGCCGCAGCGCCAGGGGTGTTTGCCGGACGATGAGAGATGCCGCGCCAATCCGGGTCTCGACGATCACCGAGCCAGGACCGGCCAGGCCGAAATCGTGGCGTGCCGTGCCTTCAGGGATGATCACCGAGCCAAGGAGCTCGGGCTGGCGAGCGACGCCGCGCAGGATGCCAATGACCAGGTAGAGCTTATCGCCGATGGCGATGGCCGGGAGCTGCTCGAGGCCCACGATACCGAGCCGGAGTGCGGCCCCCGGGCCGAGAACGGCGACCCGGTCCACCCGATCCGAATGTCCCCCATCTGGAAAACGTCCGGTCTCCAGATCGGCTCTGACGGCTGTAAACAAGTCAGGAGAGGCAGCCTTGACCGAAAGCTTGAAAGCCGTCTGGCTGCGAGGGTCTCTCACGGGTGACGAGCTAACCAGCGTGTCTCCGATATTCACCTCACTCAGCGTTCCGGCGGCAACGACGCCGTTCAATCGGCCAAGACGGGCAGGCGCGTCCCAGGGCAGAGCCTTGGAATCGACGCCCGCCGGGCCGCGCCGCGCGGTGACCACGATCCCGGTCGCGGCCAGCTCATCGAATTGACTGATGATGCGGTTGTTGGCGGTGGCCGACAGGCCGAGCGTCGCCACGAGGGCTGTCAGCCCAATGACGATGCCCAACATGGTCAGCACCATACGAAACGGTCGAGCGAACATCCCCGCAATCGCTTCCTCGAGGAGGTCACGGATCGTGATGCCCGACCGCGAAACGGACCGCGACTTCACGCCTGTGCTTGGGGAGGGCGATAGCTTCCTGCTATTTTCTCCATTGGTGACGTCCGTCAGTGAGCCATCGATGATGTGCACGCGGCGGCCGGCCCGATTGGCGATCTTTTCGTCGTGAGTCACGACGACCAGCGTGAGACCTTGCCGGTTTAAGGACTCAAAGAGGTCGAGGAGGTCGGCGCTCGATTTCGAATCCAGATTTCCGGTCGGTTCGTCACACAACAGCAGGCTGGGAGAACCGACGAGGGCGCGGGCGATGGCGACGCGCTGCTTCTCACCGCCGGACAGCTTCGTCGGTAAGAAATCGGCGCGGTGACTAAGCCCGACCCGCTCGATCGCCGCCAGCGCGCGCTCTCGTCGACCACGGTGAGATTGCTTGCGGTACACCTCTGCCAGCATCACGTTCTCCAGCACAGACCGGTGGGGCAGCAGGTGGAAGGATTGGAACACGAACCCGATGCGCCGACTCCGTAGTCCGGCGCGTTCTTTGTCGCTCAACGTGGCGGTGTTGATGCCATCCAGGTTGTAGCTGCCGCTGGTCGGACGGTCCAGGCAGCCGATGATGTGAAGCAGGGTTGACTTTCCGGCGCCAGAGGGGCCAGTAATCGCCAGCCACTCGCCATGCTCTAACCATAGATCGACATCCACGAGCGCGTGGACGGCAGGTTCGCTTCCAAATGTCCGGCTGACCTTATGGAGCTCGAGGACGTATTTCGTCGTGTTGGGCTGAGTCGTCGTCATCATTTCTGCTCAAACCCGATCACCACGAGCTGGCCCGGCGCCAGTGTTCCATTAACAGGGGTCACTTCGACGAGGCCGTCGGCCGACAGTCCCGGCTCGACCGCGATGAACTCAAGCGAGCCATTGCGGTCTACCTGCACTCTTGAAGTCCCGTCGGCGGCGAGCGACAACGCGCTGACCGGAACGACAGTGACCATCCCCCCGGTGGATTTGACCGGAATCGTGAGGCGCAGCGAGAAGCCCTCGAGCGCAACGGGGGTCTCGTCGACAAGAACCTCTAAGTAGATGTGGAACCCGTCGACCCCGAAGGTGCCGGGGGTATCGGCTACCCTGCCCACGACACCCGTGGCTTTGATGCCGAGGTCCGGTTCATCAATAGTGACCGGCACGCCTGGCTTGACGAGCGGCGCTTCGTCGAGGGCGAGCGACGAGTCGATCGCTAATTGATAATTCGTCACCGTCATCACCGGTCCGCTCGGCGCTTCACCCACCACGACGTTGATCTGCTCGACACGGACAGGAACAGCGGGAATAAAGACGATCTCGTCGGCCGGCACCTGCACACCCGCCTTGCGTCGAGCAATCTCGAGGTCAGCCGCGAGCCGAACGACTGAATCGGCGGCCAGCCTGGCCTCACGTTCGGCGGCCTTCTGAGCGTCAACGGCGGCCTGAACGGCCACTTCACCTGCCAATCGAGTGGCCGTCGCGGCGGCGCGAGCCACTTCGAGATCCGCATTGGCCTTAACCCGGTCTTCATCGGTGGCCCAATCCCGGAGCCTGGCCTTATCGGCAACATCGGCGGCGGCCGCCTTATTGGCGCTCTCGGCGTTGGCGCGTGCGGCTTCCACCGCCAGGGGGGCGGCCGCGGCGGCGGCGTAGGCCGCCGATCTGTTGTTTATCGCTACGGCCAATTCCTGTTCGAGGGCACGGATATTGGCAAGTTGATCGGGGGTTGGCCCAAACGGCTCCCATCCCGCCGAGGCATACCAATCGGCCACGGCTGCGCCGGTCTGCTCATCGAAAGTTCCATCAACAGGACCGGGATCAAACCCCGACCGCTGGAGTGCATTCTCCAACTGGCGAACATCATCGCCAGAAATGCCGGGGACGAGGTCCCGATAGGCCGGGATCTCACCCTGGAGAATGAATACCGGGCGCCCTGAAGCGGTGAGCATCACATCACCTTCATTCAACTGGGTGTTCCGCACAGGCAGCGTGGTGATGATCCCTGCGCCAGGTTTCAAGGCAGACGGAACAATCGAGATGGATTGTGGCCGTCCATACCGGGCCGTGCCGCGCGTCACGATGTCGGATGTCAGCACGCGCTCCTCGACCGGGACCAGAATGGGCGATGGCGCCGGCGGCGCCGTTCGCGCGGCCGCCTCTGCTGGAGTCATGAGATTTGACCCGGCAATCCAACTTCCTGCCGCCACAAGAACCACCAGCGCCAGGACAATGAAGAGTGTTAAGTTCCGTTTTCTGCTCATGATGACCCTTATCCGTTCCGGATGCTTGACTGATCGGCGGTGAATCCTTGTCGGCGGCCCCAACTCGCGCGGCCTGTTTCACTCATGGCTGTTGGCCACCGTACAATTCTCTCTCAATCTGGGCCTGAACCGGCTCGAGGATATCCTCCTCGCACGAAATGGCAAGTGCGGCAACCGTTCGCTCATAGCCTTGGAGTTCTGTGAGGGCGGCCTGGGCCTCAGCCGACAACGCCTCGAGAGGGACGCCTTTTGTGATGGCATCGAGACGGCTCTTAATATCAGGCTCGATCTCATTCGGATGACTGTAGTTGAAACCCTCCTCGCGAACGCAACTGGCAAATTCCTCAAGGGCGGCGATCATGCGCGGATCCTGCTCGATGAGGGCATCCAGTGGGTTGAGATAGGTTGCGCTTAACTGCTCCCGAGCGAAAACCTGCTCGATGGCGGCGCGGGTGCATCCGCCGGTCCGCGAGAAATCCTCGGCCTCGAGCGAAATCGCGAATGTCGCGTCGATATTCTCACCGAAGAGCGTGCGGTTGTAGGCCACCTGATCGGCAGGCGGCAGGCTGTTGAAGATTCGAACGTTCTGTTCACCCAGGCCTACTTGGGCCGGGGTGGCCACATCAGCCAGTTGCGGGGGCAGACCGGTATACAGCGTCGAAATGCCATACCCGTACTGGGCGATGTAGTCTTCGTCGCTGACTCCAGGAAGCGATTTGTCGGCGACCATTCCTTTGCGTACGGTCCCGTAATCGACGGCGATGTACTCGAACCCGGCATCACTCATGCATTTGGAGATTAGCGATTCTACAGCCTCGGCGCTCTTGACGAGCTCCTCTGTGGTCATGCCGAATTCCTCCGGACCCGGCAGACGGTTTTGACCCGTAGCGCTCGCGGTGGCCTGGCTCGCCGCCGGCGTATTAGCCGATGGAGTGGGTGACTGCGAGCCGCTGCTACAGGCGGCCACGAGGATGCCCATGACGAGCCAAAGAGCCAGGAGACTCACTCGACTGCTGTGGAGCCTCGCGGCGATGGCTCTGAAGTTTTGTACAACATGTCGAACCGTACTCATTATCCTAGTTCTCCTGGTTATGTTATACGTCATTGTAATCGTGATTTCCTAAACCGACTAGAGTCTGGCGACTGCCATATCCAGTCAATATCCAGCCATTGGAGTGCAGGCTTTAGCCTGCTAAGTCTATTTTCCGCAGTTCCCGCCGCAATTGGACTGCGGCGGCTGGAACGACTGAAGTCGTTACTACGGAATCGTGGTCCACCGAGACTCCAGAAACCAGATTAAGTGTACCAAAATGAACATGAAGACAGCATGAAGTGAATATGAAGTTTCACTTAATCTTGTATCGTCGGGGAATAGAGAACAAAGCGAGGGAGGCAACGAGCACGTCGCCATCTTTGCGATCGTGGCCGGCCATGGTCAGTCGCCGCCACGACCGACGAGTTCCTTGATATCGAATTTTGGCATACCGAAGCGATCGCACAATCCAAAGGCGACGTGAATGGGACTCTGCTCTACGTCCCCTATCTTGCGGTGGTAGAGGTTGTCGCGCCACTCGTAGAAGTAGAGCGCCCGAATGCGATCCGGGTAATCGGCGTTCGCCCGGTGGATCAGGCCGGCGAACTCGTGCATCACCGCGCCGTAGCGCGCGTGATCGCTCTCCGGCACGACCAGGCGCTCGCCTGCGACGTGATAGCCCACGGCGGAAGGAAAACCGGTCTCGCTTAAGATCAGCGGCTTGCCGGCGCGCTCCAGTTCCTGAAGGATGCGGCGCAGGTGAAACTCGAACACCACCAGGCGATCGTTGCGCACGCGTGACTCGTGTAGAAAGCGCCGGCTTTCTTCGAAAGCATCGAACGTGAACCAGTCGCGATCGCTCATGGGATAGCTGTTGACCGAGACGACGTCGCAGGCGTCGACCAGAGGCCACAGCCATTCGTTGAAGAGGCCCTCGCGATCGAAGACGATCCCCTCCATGGCGTAAGTGAGCGGAGTGGCGTAGCCCTGCCGATCCAGCCAGTCCCGGTAGGCGGCGAGGAGGTTCGCCAGGCCGAATGAGAGCCGGGCGGTGAAGCGCTTTTGGCCCGGCTCGTCGCCCCCTTCGCGCAGTTCATTGCCCACACATACCGCTTCGAGGGGTATGCCCAATTCGTGGTAGCGGGCCAGTTCGTCCAGCCGCACCTGCGAGCGCCAATCGTCAACCAATGCCTGCGCATCAACGTACATATCGGCCAGCAAGCTCATGCCGGCCTCTCTGAGCGCGGGCGCGGCCTTCTCCGCGTAGCCAATGTGATAGGAGCGCGCCGCTTGCAGCCCGTTTTCAGCCGCCCGCGCGATCTGCTCGCTCAGTGGAATATCGTCGTCGTCGTGAATCCAGGCTCCCCATTTCATAGCGCGACTCCGCCTAGATCAGTCGCAATCGTTCGCCCACAGAACGCAGTCGCTCGAAGCGCCATCGGTTACTTTCGGAGGTGGTCCAGTCTGGCTGATCGCCCAGCCAGCGGAAAGACCAGTAAAGCTGCGCTGCGCCAAGCGTCCGCTCGAAATTGGCGGGCGCGCCCGCGGGCCAGCGAGCCAACTGGTATTCAAGCTCACATTCCCGCGCGATCTCCGCAGGCCATCGTTCGGTCAGGCTGGCCAGGTCTATTTCACCTGCGGCAATTGCGGCGGACTCCCAGTCCACGGGGTGAACAATCCCGTTGCGAAAGAGGATATTTAGCGGGTAATACTCGCTATGGATGACAGTCGGCGGCGGCGCCAGCAGAGCAGCCACGAACTCCTCGGAGCGTTCGCAAAGAGACGCCAGCCATGGAAAGCATGTGTGCCACGGCTCGGCGAACAGCAACGCCCGGCGTACCCATCCCAGGTAATATTCTGCATCGTAGGTATTCAGAAACATCGGCAAGGCGCTTGAGAGGCGCGCCTCATTCTCGGCATGAAACCGTCCAATCCAGCGAGCAGCCTGGCTCATGGCGACTGCCGGCTCAGGCGTTCGGTGCACATGCAGGCTGTTGTCCAAATATTCGAGGATCAGCAAAGTCTCACCCTTCGTCATGTCTGTATGGGCGCCATAAAACGTGGGCGTAGAGGTCCGAAGTGGCTGCAGTACGTGGCGATAGACTTCCGCCTCGTACGCGACATTGCCCCGGTGACCATAGACCGTATGACTGTGGCCGGCCTCGTACTTACACAACAGCCGCAGTTCGCCCCCCTCATCAAGTTGACACGTCACGATCTCGCTGGGGAAGGTACTGAGATCGATATTAGGCTGCCGGTCCAGGATGGTTACCTGACCAGCGGTATACCCTTTGATGCTCAAGACAGACGTGAGGCGGGCCGACAGGGTTTGGTGATCGGGAAAGTGAGAAGATGATGTGTGCATGGGCAGCTTCAAAACGCAAGCGATAAACCCGCGATTTCAATTTAGATCATCCATCATTGGGTGGAACGGATGATTTCGGCGAGCGCGGCTTGGTAGGACCTCAGGCGTGCCATGGGCCTCTCTATGTAGTCGCAGGCGAGGCTCAGGCTTGCCCAATGAATGGCCGCCAGCTGCCGGAACACCTGCCCCACGTTGACCAGCCGCTGAATGGCCTGGATATTTAACCCAGGCCAGCACGCGTGTACGATGGTCCAGTAGGTGATGATGTCCACTTGGGGAGCCAGCGCGAGACCGGCGGCGGGCGCGAGGTCGGCAGCCGGAACTCCCCAGCCGGCCATTTCCCAGTCCACAGGGAATAGGCTCATCCCGACCGGGCCGGTTCGGACATGCATATTCTTCGGCTGGAAATCACCGTGCACAAGCGTGGTGGGTATCCCTTCGCACTCCTTCTCTATCTTATCCCAGCGCGATTCCAGAAAATCGCACTGACAGATTACTGCCTCAAGCACTGCTAAGTCGTCCGCACTCAAGGCGGGATGACTGAGATGGCGTCGGATCATGTCGCGTCCTGAGTGCAAGTGTTCAAGGTAGCGATCGGGTCCCTCGTTTGGTAGCTGGGCCGCCGAAGAGACGCGCTCGGCGGAGATGTGCATCAGGGCCAGCCAACGCGCCGCGAGCGCGCGATGCTCCTCGATCAGGGGCGAAAAGCGCTCTCGCCCCGCGTCCTCCAGGAAGAGCCAACAGAATTGATCATCCTCCTCCACGAACCCATAGTAGTGGAGTGCGGTGATGGGCAGGACTGGGAGAACGGACTCATAGATTATGCGTTCGGTCGATGCGATTCCCATCCGGCAGCGCTTGGCGATGATCGCCGTCCCTCCAAGCCCGACACCCTCGAGTCGGTATACCGCCGACTTCTTGACCTCTTGCAGGATTTCGATGCGCTCCGGCCCGGCCCACCGTGGCCGGAGTTCACGCCACGCCCGCACGGCGGGGTGTTCACGCAGGTCGGTGTATGTGATCCCGGCGGTGGTTGGCACGTTCGCGGTCCCCCTATCCTCGCGGCTGCATCAGTGCGATCGGCTCAATGCGCTCCACTGGCGCTGCTTGCGCCCCGCCCAGCGGGGTCGACGTGGCGTGTTCTGAGATGGCGACGATTCGACCTTGTTCGATCTCGATTCGTGCGTCGCAGATACCCAGCGTGCTCAGCCGGTGGGCGATCATAAAAGTGGTGCGGCCGCGCATGAGGCGTTCCATGGCTTCCATGATCGCGGCCTCCGTCTTCATGTCGACGGAGCTGGTTGGCTCGTCGAGAATCAGGATGGGAGCGTCCTTGAGGAAGGCACGGGCCAGTGCGATGCGCTGGCGCTCGCCGCCCGAAAGGCGCATGCCGCGCTCGCCGACCGGCGTCTCATAGCCCTGAGGCAGGTCGAGGATGAAATCGTGCGCGCCGGCCGCCTTCGCGGCCGCGACGATGTCACGCTCGCCGGCGCCCGGGCGTGCGTAAGCGATGTTCTCCGCAACGCTGGTCGAGAAGAGCACGGGTTCCTGGAGAACAATGGCGAACTGGTTGCGCAGGTCGGCCAGCTTGTAGTCGCGCAGATCGACGCCGTCGAGCAGGATGTAGCCCAGCGTGGGATCGTAGAAACGGGTCAGGAGGCTTACGAGCGTGGTCTTGCCCGCGCCCGTCGCGCCGGCGATACCGCATCGTGTCCCGGCAGGGATCTCGAAGGATATATCCCGCAAGATGGGATGGTTCATCCGTGCATCCGCGCCCGAATCCGTTTCGTGCCCAGCGGGGTAGGCGAAAGAGACGTCGCAGAAAACAACGTCGCCGGAGGCGCGCACGAGTGGCCGGGCGTTCGGCCGTTCCGGCACATCCGGCGCTTCGTCGAGAAGAGAGAATGCCCGCTCGGCGCCGGCCAGGTGTGACTGCAGGCTGGCTGCCTTTTTGCTCATCGTCTTCAAGGGCGCGTACAACTGTGACAGGTAGCTCATCACCAGGAGGAGTTCGCCCAGGGTCAGGATGCCCTCCGAGACGTGGAGCGCACCGATGAAGAGGACGGCCGAAATCCCGATCGCGCTGGTCAGCCCGACGAGGAGGCCGAAGCCCCCCTCCACGAAAGTGAGGTGGATACGGGCGCGCATGCCTTCACTGGAGCGGCGCACGAAGCGCTCCTCCTCGCGATCCTCCTGTCCGAACGCTTTCACAACACGCAGGGCGGACAGCACCTCCTGCACGACCGACACGGCGGAGCTTTCGAGTCGCTTCACCTCACGTGACTGCTGGCGCAGGCGTTTCCGATAGAAGCGTGTGAGCAAGAAAAGGATGGGTGTCACCGCCAGCGCGATCAGGGCCAATTCCCAGTCCATGCGGGCCGTGACGTAGATCATCCCGGCGATCGTCAAACCCGCCGCGATGAAGGGGATGACGCCGTCGATCGCGATACTCTGGATGGCGGGCGCGTCATATTGAATGCGGTATGTGGAGTCTGCTGTGCCTTTCGAGTCGCCGTACGTGAGCGAGAGACGCTGGACGTGCCGGAACAACTGGGCCCGGAACTCCAGCACCAGTTTCTCCCCTGTGAAGGTGCGCAACAAGGAGGCCGCCAGCTCCTGGAGCTGACTCAGTAGCGTGATACCCACCTGGAGCACGGCTGCGAGTATGAGCAGGGCGACGTCGGATTGAGCGATGGCCGCCGGCAGCAGCGCATCCAGGAAACTGGGAAGCGGATGAGAGCCGATCACGTTGTCGACGACGATCTTCAACGGCACAGGGGTCAGAAGCGCAAGCGGGGTTGCGAGCAGGCTGATCAGGAAGATGCCTGCAGTATGGAGCCAATAGGGCCGCGCCTGGCGCAGCAGCCGCTGGTACAGGGTCAGATCGGAATAGCCGGCCATAGCCGTCATGCCTCTCGCGGCTCTGACCGCTCAGGTGTGCGAATGCTGCTTGCGCCCGTGCCTGCCCCCGTGCTTGCCCCCCGCCCAGCGGGGCGCCCAGCGGGGTCGACGACGACGCGGAGCGGGCCGGCGCGCGCGCCGAGCGCTCGCAGAACGGCAGCCGTGGCGGCAGCACACTCCTGAAGTGTGCGCAGCGCGAGCGTGGCGGAAACCAGCCCGAAAACTGCGGCAACAATCTGAACCCGGTCAAGTCCCGCCCCAAACGCGAGGCTGGAGCACAGAAGAGTCAGCGCGAATCCGCCGGGGGAGACCCGGGGCCACGAACGGAAACGTACCAACTGCCTGCCTGAGCCATGTTCCTCCACAGCCATGAGCAGGCGCACAGCGCCCAACACGCCGCTCTTGACCTCCAGGTCCCAGCGATCGTAGCTGCCTCCCCGAAGGACGACAGCGCCGTCTGCCCGGAGAGTCGTTTCGATGGTCCGGAGCCATTTGTCGGAAGCCTGCCCATGCTCCGTCCACTTGGCCGATGTCCGAGGCCAGGGTAACGAGGCGCCGAGCACGCGATGCTGGCGCCAGGGCGTGAGGCCGAATCGTAAACGCCCCCGCAGCCGCGCCAGGGGTTGGATCAGATATAGACATGCCGTCAGAATGCGTAGCCGCAACCGGGTGATGCGAGACTGCGGTGCGCTGGCGAAGGACGCCCGTGCTGCACCCAGGCCGGCCTGGACGAGGGACGCGCCCATGGCAAGCACGAGAGGAGGCAGAGCTACGAAAAGCAGCGGCGTCCACAGGATGCCCAGAGCAGACATCACGAAAAGGACGGCGCTAACGAGATACCACTCAGGCATCAAAGGCAGCGACGCCAGCACGCTCGACGCCGGTCGGTACAACGACTGAAATGGCGCGCTGCCCCAGACGCCGTGATAGATGCGCCCGGCCCGGCCCAGCATCAGCGCGAGTCCCTTGCTGTAGACACGTCCGGCCCAAGTCAGATGGCCTGCGTCGTTGTACTTCTCCGGCCACTTTGCTTCCAGAAGCGCTTCGGCTCTGCCGTAGCCATATTGCTGCTTCCAGTACGCGCGCGCCGAGTTCCGTCGATGGTGCCAGACGACCGCGGCAGGGCTGAATCCTAATGTCCAGCCTCGCTGCTGCAACCGCCAACACACGTCGACGTCGTCGCCGGCCACGCGGTACTGGGGATCGAAGCCGCCTATCGCTTCGAGGCAGGCTTTGCGCACGGCCATGTTGCAGCCTGGAATGTGCTCTGCCTCGCGATCGCTGAGGAGGATGTGGACGGGATTGCCCGGTACATTGGCGATACATTCGGCGACCAGCCCGTCGTCGAGGGATGCGAGATTGGGACCGCCGACGCCGGCGTGCGCCGTATTCAGAAAAGTCGCTGCCAGGTAGGTGAGCCAGTGCGGGTCAGGGCGGGCATCGTCGTCGATGTAGGCAACGATCTCGCCCGTCGCAGCTTCCATGCCGGTATTACGCGCGTTGCTAAGACCACGCTGTGCCGTGCTGATCACGCGGAAGCCGTATTCATTCGCCATAGCCGCCGTCCCGTCGGTCGATCCATCGTCGACGACGATCACTTCGAAGCTCGGATATTCCAGCTTCCGCAGGCCCTCCAGGCAGTCGCGGAGTGTGCGCGCGCCGTTGTAGGAACAGACCACGACGGAGATGGAGGGCCAGGGCAGGTCTGGCGGGAAGGGCGCCTCGGCATATGCATCCCGGACGGTCGCCAGCGCCGGCTTCGGTTGCCGATCGCGGCGCGTGAGGCCGAACTCCCAGTCGTCGACATCCTCGCCCGACCGGTGCCACTCGTCGGTCCAGGCATAGGCGAAGGCGCCGGCGCAGCCGCCTGCGAATGCGGCTCGAATCTGCCAGTCCAGCGCGCGCGCCTGGGTCTCCTCGCCGTTTCGAAGGCTGTCCAACCCGATCTCAGTCATGATCAGAGGGCGATCGCCCGCAATGTTCTGAAGGCGCGCGAGATAGGCTTCGAAGCTCTCCTGCGATTCTAGGTAGACGTTGAAGCACGCTAAGTCGAGGAAGGGCAACTGCAGATATTCAGTCGAGGGATAGTTCACGTAGGTGACGAGGCCATGAGGATCCTCGGCTTTCGCGGCCCGGTAGAGACGCTCAAGGAAATGTTCGATGCGACGAGGACCATGCCAGCGCACGATGGATGCCGGGATCTCGTTGCCGATCGCGTAGCATAAAACAGCCGGGTGGCCGGCACAGCTCCGAACCCCCGTGCGCACCAATGCCTCCATATCGGGCGCCCCTTTCTTGTCAGTGAGGAACCCGACATACCGCTCCAATGGCAGGCCGACCATGACGCGCAGGCCATGCCTCTGCGCAGCGTCAAGAAGCCAGCGCGGCGGCAGCGTGTACGTGCGCACCGCATTCAGGCCATTGGCTGCCATCAGCGCGAAGTCCTGCTCGACGACCCCCGGGTCGGGATACTCGTGGCCGTCCGCGTGAGGGCGAAACGTCCCATACGTGACGCCGCGAATGTACAGCTTCTCATCGCCTAGGAAGATGAATTTGCCCTGCACACGCGGCCGGACGCTTATCATAGCAGATATTCGTCGAGTGTGGAAACAGTGGGAGGTGTTGATGACTCAGTTTGCATGTAGTATAGTATATAAGATTGACTTCAGGTTATAGAATTAGTTATGAAAACGGTTAGAATCTGTTAGAGCGGCTTGAGTCACTCCGAACGAGTGCCCGGACATCGGCCAGTCTGTGTGGCCTGATACAGTCTGATCCTGACTTAAAACGGGTTGTCGCCATCCATGCAGGCGTTTCCCGCCGCAAGGACATGGCCAGCGAGTCGCGAGCGAGTTTTTTGTCTACCGTCAGTTCGGGATGACCGGCGGAGGGGTTAGGGCGTACCGTAATCGGCGATCAGAGGAGCCACACAGGTCGAGCGCTTGTCGTTGGTCAACGCATATTCACTGCACGAATTATACGGCCCGGGCATCCAGCACCCTGCTTTCAAGCGTACCAACCCCCGCAGTTGGACCCTTGGGCGCTGCACGGATGGGTTCAATGTGCGGCTAGCTTGTTCTTGTCGGGAAAGTAGGCTGGCATCCCTATGCCAGCCTTATCCGAACGGCATGGGGATGCCGTTCTACGGCGTTTCCTGACACACTGATTTCCCTGTGAGCTATTTTGGATGTTCGAAATGGCAAGTAACTCTGTCAACGAATGTCCAACGAATAAACGAATAACGCCAGCGGTCATAGGTCATTCGTTTATTCGTTTCCCCATTCGTTGACAGACTGGGGCGGGGATTCTTGCCAATTCGTGTAATCCGTGGGAAATCCGCGTGACAGGAACTAGCTATATCGAGGCTTACATCCCTCATGACCCATATAGTAATACCGCATATGCTGCATTTTGATACGGGTGGTTGCGCATATTTTGAGTTAGAAATAGTTAGAACCCATGTATCTAAACCGAACTGCGATCAAGAACAAACCGGACTCAAAACGCCTCACGCCCACACTGTCGGCGGACGAAGTGACCGGCACTTTCAAAGTGCCGGTCACTTCATTGTCGAAGTCGGGGACGGGCCTGAGACCCGCCCCAGTCTCCTCGCGTCTTGGTCTGGAAGGCTGGCGGGTTATGTGCGTGCCGGCCCAGCAGGAACTGGTTGCTGCTCCATCGAAGGCGGAGTGTCACCGATACGCAGCACTTCCAGGCTGCCTCGGTGGATGCTTTCGCAAAACAGAGGTTGTTCGCTTCGGAGGCGCTGGTATTCGCCAATCGATCGAGAAATTCTGTCACAGCCAGTCGTTCATTCTCGGATAGATTGGGCAGTGCATATGCAACGTTGTTCATCGGGCGCCCGTGCTTTCCAGGCAGGTCTCGATTCGCTCTTCCGGCTGTGAATGTTGCGTCCATCACTTCCGTTTCGGAAACCGGCTGACCACCATCGCCGGGTCGATTGTCGGCACGCGCGAGCCGATCTTCAAGTCGCTCGCCGGTTTGGCGTCTTTGGATGCGGGCAAGATGCCGATGGGAGTTCCTTCGACCGCGTACTTCGTTTCGACCAGCGCCTGGCCGTTCATGTAGCCCTCGCTGTCGACCGCGCACGACAGCACACGCCCGATCACGCGCCCGCGTTTGTCGACGACGTAGTCCATATCGCCGCCGGTTTCGAGCGCCGCCGCGCCCTTCGGCACGCGCACGCCCTTGTCGTTCATGCGGAAGCGGACGTTCTCCATCTTGCGCCCGGCGTCGCGCGCCAGGTACGGCGCACGCCCGACGAAGAACGGCTTATAGGTCTTGACGTACGAGGCGAACCCGGCGTCGGCTGGATTCATATTGAGCGGCCCGGCCAGCTCGTGGCCGTACAGCGGCAGGCCGGCTTCCGTGCGCAGGCTGTCGCGCGCGCCCAGGCCGATCGGCTTCATCCCCATCGGCGTCCCGATTTCCACCAGGAGCTCCCAGAACGCCGGCGCTTTGTTCGGATGGACGAATAGCTCGTAGCCGACCGACTCGCCGGTGTATCCGGTGCGCGAGATGATCACGTCGAACCCTTTCAGCGTCGCGCGCATCACATCGGTGCGCGGCATCTTGCCGAGTCTAGCCGCATCGGCTTTGTTGTCGCAAATCGACTGAAGGATTGCCAACGATTTGGGACCCTGAAGCGCGATGTCGACGCGGCGCTCGTCGCCCCACTGGCGATCGCGCAAATCGCGCAAGGCGCACCGCGCGGTGCTGCGCGCCCACGGCCGCGCGGCGTCGATGCGCACCGTGCCTTCGTTGACGGCGTTTATCCACGCCCAGTCCTTGTCGTTGTTGCTGGCGTTGACGACGATCAGATATCGCTCTTCTTCGATCCGGTAGATCATCAGGTCGTCGATGGGGATGCCGTCGGGGCCGAGCAAGTAGCTGTAGTGCGAGTTGCCGATCCCCAGTGCGGCCACGTCGTTGGTCGTGATCAGATCGAGGAAAGCGGCAGTGTTCGGGCCGGACGCGTCGAGCACACCCATGTGGCTCACGTCGAAGATGCCCGCCGCCTCGCGCACGGCTCTGTGCTCCTCGATCACGCCGGTGTACCACACCGGCATTTCCCATCCGGCGAAGGGCACCATCTTCGCGCCCATCTTCTTGTGCGTCTCGTACAGCGTCGTGCGCTTGAGCGGCGCGTCGTGGTCTTCCGCCCAGGTAAACTCCGGCAAGCCTTGCGAAGGGCCTGCCCTGAGCGCAGTCGAAGGGTCTAAAACCTTCGCAAAGCTTTCACCTCGCATGCCGATAAAGTACGGCTTGTAGACTGCAACTGCGCCTTCGAGATCGAGCGCGATCGGACCGGCCGCCTGCTCTTCGGGCAGGTGCTTCACCGACACCGGGCCGGCCAGCTTGGCGTGCGCATCGTCGTCGAAGGATGCGAACCCGTCGGACAGCGCCCTGAGCCACGCGGCGACGCGCGCCCCGCGTTGGCCCATCACGGCCAGGTGAAACGTGTGCGCGTCGACGCGCTTCAAGGAAGCGCCGGCCATCACCCGGCCATCCTTTTCCAGGAGAAACGTCGGCTGCGAGTCGCCATCCTTCAGCGCGTCGACGTCGTTCGTCGTCGAGTGCTGCAGGAGCGAGCGCGCCTTGTCGTCGCGAATCTCGAATACGGCCGTCGCGCCGTAAGTGTCTGCGAGCGACCAGAAATGGGGATAACCACTCGGCTTCGCCTCGACGTTGTCGCCCATCGCCTTAATGGTCTGCGCCACTTCGAGCTTTGCGTTCTCCACCACGTCGAAGTCGACCTTGGCGCGGAAGGCCTCGCCGCTCCGCGCATCGTAGGTGAACGGCGTGCAGGCCTTCAACACGCCGGCGATCAGCTCTCCCAGCCGCTCCATGTCGGCTTCTTTCAGCCCGCGCTGCGTGACCCACGGCGTGCCGAACCGGATGCCCGACGCCGCGCCTGCGCCGCGATCGCCTGGGATCGTGTTTCGGTTGCAGACGATATTCGCCAGATCGAGGATGCGCGCTGCCGGATCGCCCATCAACGGCGTGCCGTCTTTCGCTTTGACTGATTTGCAGTCGACCAGCAGCAGATGCGAGCTGGTCCCGCCGTAGGCGATGCGCAGCCCGTTATTTTCGAGCGCCTTCGCCAGCGCCACGGCATTCTTGACCACCTGATGCTGCAACTGCTTGAACTCTTCGGCGGCCGCGAGCTTGAAGGCGACGGCCATCCCGGCGATCGCGTTGACGTGCGGGCCGCCCTGCTCGCCGGGGAATACGGCCCGGTCGATCTTGCGTGAGAGCGACGCGTCGAGTGTGAGGATGCACGCGCCGCGCGGGCCGCACAGCGTCTTGTGCGTCGTGAACGTGATGACGTGCGCCGCGCCGAGCGGCGAGGGGAACGCGCCCGCCGCGACCAGCCCGGCGACGTGCGAGATATCGGCCAGCAGAACCGCGCCGACCTCGTCGGCGATGGAGCGGAACTTCGACCAGTCGGGCGCATACGGGTACGACGTGTACCCGGCGATGATCATCTTCGGCTTGTGCTGCCGCGCGAGATCGCGAAGCTGGTCGTAATCGAGCTGCTCGGTCGCGGGATCGACGTCGTATGCGACAATTTTGAAATGCCTGCCCGAGCGGTTGACCGGCGACCCGTGCGTCAGATGTCCGCCGACGACGAGCGACATGCCCATGACGGTATCGCCCGGCTTGAGCAGCGCTTCGTACACGGCGTTGTTGGCCGGCGCGCCGGACAGCGGCTGGACATTGACGAAGATGCGAGCGGGGCCAATGATCGGCGTGGCGAACAGCTCGGCGCAGCGGCGGCGCGCCAGCGCCTCGACGATGTCGGCGTACTCGACACCCTTGTAGTAGCGCGGGTCGCCGTAGCGCCGGTAGGCGCCGAGCTGCTCGACGTAGTCGAGAATCTCAGGCTCGGTCTGGGCGCGGGTGCGCGGGTCGGGATAGCCCTCGGCGTAAATGTTCTGAAAGACGGAACCCAGCGCTTCGCGCACCGCCTTCGACGCGGCGGACTCGCTCGGGACCAGGATCAGCTTGCGCGCCTGGCGTTCGGCTTCGTGCTCGATCAACTCGGCGACGGCCGGATCGAGTTGGGCCAGGTCGCCGTGGAAGAGGAAATCGGACATGGTTGCTCCTCGAGGAGAGAGTGAGAGTAGGGAGTTAGAGTTGCTGGAAGATTGTAGCACTGGGGGGGCGCAGGGTCAAAGGACAATCAAAAGACCTGCCAGGTCTCGCAGACCTGGCAGGTCTGAAACGGAGTGGGCGAAATAGGACTCGAACCTACGACCTCCTCTTTGTAAGAGAGGCGCTCTCACCAACTGAGCTATTCGCCCGTTGGCGCTATTTTACTCTGGAAATCCGGTTTCTGCCAGCGGCCGGCAAGTATGACATGAGCAGGCTCCTTGATTCAGCGCGTGAATCGTTCGAGGTCTTCGGGCCAGACGCTCAGGCCGACTGGCAGTCCTGCCCGCCATAGTTGCACATCGAGGGTAGCGAGCGTGACGGGCTCGCCCAGCGATTCTTGCCAGAACAACGCCGAGGCGAGGTGAACGGCATCGTAGCCGCGCAGGTTATGTTCCCAGGCTAGAGCGTCAGCTTTCGCGATCAGGGCTTCCGTCACCTGTAGCCGCACGAGTGTCGACCAATGGCTGCGAAAGCTTGCCAACGTTGTGCTGGCCTCGTCTCTACGCAGCCCTCCGACTCTGACGACCTTGGCCAGCGCCGCTGCCACCTCGGCGCGGGTGATGATCGATGTTCCAACAGTTTGAGCCGTGGCCACGAAGCGATCGACAGTCGATGAGCCGACTTCGGTAACGAGTTGCTTCACCAGCGCGCTGGTATCCAAATAGAGAATCATTCGCGATTCTCAATCACTAAATCGGCAATGGTGGTCTTACCACGGACACGTGCTATGGGCTTAGGCGGATTCCATTTCTTGCCGCTCCAGGCGATCAACCCCGCATCAATCATCGCTTGAAGCTTCTCGTCGCGGGACTGCGCGGCCGGCACGATCCGCCCGACCGGCTGTCCGCGCTGTGTAATGATAATTGTCCGGCCTTCTTTGACTTGGCGTAGGTACTCACTCAGGCGAGCCTTCAGTTCTCGCACACCGATGCTTAACTCGTTCATCTCGACCTCCTAAGCAGCGAACCATGCCGTCGCGCCATGTGACCACATTATACCCGATGTGTGCACACGCGGCCACCGGGCACGTCAACAGACCCTCCCACCAGTTCGTGGCCTAGCTGGCTCGCCAACCGCGTCCCCGCGGTTGGTTGCCCACGTCCTCGCGAGCAGAAACTGGCACGCTTGACAGGCAGGTGAAATCAGCCTATGATTTAGTCAGCTAACCCGGCAACGGGTTTCTCCCTCCCCGGTGAAAAGCGACCGCCTGGCGGTCGCCTGGTGGCTCACCTAAGTCACCTAACCGGGGGAGGTTTTTTTTGTGGAATGGGATTATTGAATGATCCTCGGCAGCACGATGCCCGTCTGCTTGTCGTACTTGCCCTTCTTGTCTTTGTACGAGACCTCGCACTCGGAGTCCGCGACGAAGAACAACACCTGCGCGATGCCTTCGTTGGCGTAGACCTTGGCGGGTAGGGGAGTCGTGTTGCTGATTTCGAGTGTGACATGGCCTTCCCACTCTGGCTCTAGCGGCGTGACGTTCACAATCAGACCGCAGCGCGCATAGGTGCTCTTTCCCAAACACACCACCAGGACGTTGCGCGGGATGCGGAAATATTCAATCGTCCGGCCCAGCACGAACGAGTTAGGTGGGATGATGCACGCGTCGCCCTTGAAATCGACCATGGACTTGGGATCGAAGTGCTTGGGATCGACGATCGCCGAGTGGACGTTGGTGAAAATCTTGAACTCATCGGCGACGCGAATGTCATAGCCGTACGACGAGACGCCGTAAGAAATGACGTGGTTGCTGACCTGCCTCTCGACGAACGGCTCGATCATGCCGTGCTCAAGCGCCATCTTGCGGATCCAGTGGTCGGGTTGGATGCCCATAGTCTCCTCGTCCGGTAGTCGCGTAGTCACATAGTCGTGCGGTCGAACAGTTACCGGTGATCTCGCCGCCGACTATCCGACCAAGTGACTAACTGACTATTGGACTAACTCACATGCTTTCTGGCGCACTCATTCCCATAAGCCCAAGAACCCGCGCCAGCGTCAGCTTCACTGCGCGCGACAGCATCAATCGGGCGGGTGTCAGGTCGGGCGCAGACGGATCGACAACCCGGCAATCCCGGTAGAAGGCGCTGAAGGTCGAGGCCAGGTCCTGGGCGTAATGCGTGAGATGGTGCGGCGCGAGATCGCGCGCCGCCTGCTCGATGGTGACCGGCAGCTCGAGCATCTTGCGAATCAACGCCAGCTCGGAGGGATGCTTCAGCAGTTGTGGGTCGCTCCTGGCATCCGACGACATGCCGACCTTGGCAGCTTTGCGCAGGATGCTGGCGATGCGCGCGTGCGCGTACTGCACGTAGTAGACCGGGTTCTGGTCGGACTGCTCTTTCGCCAGCTCCAGGTCTAGCGTAATCTTGCTGTCGATCGAGCGTGTGAGCAGCATGAAGCGGATCGCGTCGGAGCCGATCTCGTCGATGACCTCGTCGAGCAAAATGAACTCGCCTTTGCGCTTCGACTGCCGCACCTCTTCGCCGCCGCGCGTGAGCGTCACGAGCTGATACAACAGGACGGTCAGCCGCTCCGGCGCGATGCCGAATGCCCGGCCGATCGCCTGCATGCGCGGCACGTCGCCGTGGTGATCCGCGCCCCACACGTAGATCACCCGGTCGAAGCCCCGATCGATGAACTTGTCGTGCACGTAGGCGATGTCGCTGCCGAAGTAGGTCGGCCGCTCGCGCGGATCGGGAATGACGGTCGGGGAGCGAATAATCACCGCGTCTTTTTCGCCGCCGAACGCACTCACCTTGAACCACGTCGCGCCGTCTTGCTCGTACAGCAAGTCGCGCGCGCGGAGTTGATCGATGACGCGGTCGAATAGCCCGGACTCATACAGCGACCGCTCGTGGAACCACCGATCGTAGCGGATGTTCATGCGGGCGAGCGTCCGCCTGGCGCGCTCGACCATCGCGTCCAGGCCGATCTGGCCCAGCGCGCGGATGGCCTCGGCCTGCTCCATGTGCAGGAACCGGTCGCCGTGCTCGCGAATGATTGCCTGAGCCTCGTCGACGATGTACTCGCCCTGGTAGCCATCTTCGGGAAATGGCGCGTCCCGCCCCAGCGCCTGGGCATAACGCGCATAGATCGACTCGCCGAACTTGCGCACCTGCGATCCGGCGTCGTTAATGTAATACTCGCGCTGCACCTCGTAACCGGCGGCTTCCAGGATGTTAGCGAGCGTGTCCCCGACGACGAAGTTGCGCGCCGTGCCGAAGTGCAGCGGCCCCGTCGGGTTGGCCGATCCGTGCTCGACCTGCACGTGCTGTCCCTTGCCCATGTCGAGGTTGGCCCACTCGGGGCCGGCGTCGAGGATCGCCTGCGCCTGCTGCGCCAGCCACACTTCGGAGAGTGTGAAATTGATGTAGCCCGGCCTGGCGATTTCGACCTTGCCTATGGCGTCGTGGGCCGGTAGGTGATCGACGATATGCTGCGCGATCTGCAAGGAGGCCATGCCGGCAGCCTGCGCCAGGGCCAGCGCCGCGTTCGTGGAGTAATCGCCGTGGGCCGCGATCTTGGGCCGGCTCATCTCGATACGCGGCGTGTCGAAGACGGGTAGGGCACCCTTCTTCTGTGCATCGTGGATTGCATCACGGATGAGCGCGGCAAGTCGATCGCGAATGAGTTGGGGCATAGGTGCCTCCCGCAGGTTCACGCTTCGCGCCTGCGGAAGGCTATTCTACCTGCCAAAGGGTGATCCGACAAGAAAAAACCGGCGCATGACCGGCGCCGGCCTGATCACATCGCGACTCATGCAGGAGTTTGGGTCAGGCTAAGGCGAGGGCACATCGGATGGTGGTTTGATAGGCTCAGGCCAGGCAGGCTCGGGCTGTGGCTGCGGCGGCGACGGCTGTGCCGTGACGCGGGCTTCGAGTTCCCTTATCTTCGCGTCTCGCTCGGCGATGTTCTTCTCCAACTCCTGTATCTTTGCCTCTCGTTCAGCAATGCCCTTCTCCACTTCCTTTATCCGCTTCTGCTCCTCCGATCGCGAGCGGCGTCGCCTGACCGTCGAAGGCGCAGACAGCAGAAGACTGAGCAGCGCACCGACGAAGACCGCGCCGAGCAGAATCAGCGCCAGAGAACCCGTGAACGGCCAGAACAGCAAATTGACAGTCACGGTCGCGGAGTTCTGAAGCGCGAAGATGACGGCCAGCAAGGCGATGACCAGGGCAGCGATCAATCGTATCTGCATGGGTTGTTTCTCCTCTCAGACTTCGGAAGTCTTGGCGGATCATTGTACGTGCCAGCGCGCCGGATGGCAAGTGATGCTGCGGCGACTCGCGTTATTCGACGCGCACGGGCATCGCTCGCGGCGTCCAGACGGCCATCGACAGCGCCGCAACCAGCGCCATCGCCGCGCCGAAGATGAATGGCGCGGATGGGCCGAATCCGCCCCACGCGCCGACTCCCTGCCACAGAAGACCGGCAATCACGGAGGCCGGAAGGTCCAGAATTCCCAAAGCCGCGTTATACGTGCCATACGCCGTTCCTCGTACCGGTTCGGGCACCAGGTCGGCTACCATCGCTTTGGAAGTGCCGTACGCCAACCCGTAGTAGAAGCCATACACGACGTACAGCATCCATACCTGCCATCCGGTCTGCGCGAGTCCGAAGCCGAGATAGATCGCCGCGTAGACGAGCCACCCGCCGACGATCACCTTGCGTCGCCCAATGCGATCCGAGAGCGATCCGGCCGGCGTGGAGACCAAAGCGTATACCAGGTTGAATGCGACCAGCATCCCCAGGATGCCGGCGACGCTCACACCGCGCTCCTGAGCGCGCAGCACCAGGAACGCGTCCGAGGAGTTTCCCAGCTCGAAAATGCCGACGATGATGAGGAAGACGACGAAAGGCTTGCCGAGGGATCGCAGGGCGAACTTCGGCGCGGGATGCTGTTTCGTGACCGACACATCCTGCGCGCCGATCGCGAGCGTCAATACCGCCAGCACGGCCGGGACGATGCTGATCAGCACGACGGCGCGGAACGCGTCGACTCCCAGCTCGACCGCGCTCGACTGCGCCAGCCACACGACGCCGAGCGCAATCAGAAGCCCGACGACAGCGCCGGCTGTGTCGGCGGCGCGCTGAAAGCCGAACGCCAGGCCCCGGCGCTGCTCGTCGATCGAGTCGGCCACGAGCGCGTCGCGGGGGGCGGTGCGGATGCCTTTGCCGGCCCGGTCGACCCAGCGCACGGCGGCGACTGCGCCCCAACTGCTTGCGAAATAGAAGAACGGCTTCGAGAGCGCCGACAGCCCATAGCCCGCGACCGCCGGCCACTTGCGCGCGCGCAGCCTGTCGGAAAGCCAGCCCGAAAACAGCTTGAGCAGGCTGGCCGTCGATTCTGCCACGCCTTCGATGAGGCCGATGACGCCGGTCTTCACCCCCAGCACGTTCGCCAGGAACAGCGGCACGATGTTGAGCACCACCTCGCTGGAGATGTCCATGAAGAAGCTCGTCAGGCTGACCGCCCACACGTTGCGCGGCAGCGCGCGGAGCGACATCTTGTGCGTTGCAGTGGTCATGCGGAATCGTCTTATCCCTGCCCTGTATCCCGAACGTAGTCCTCGTTCACCCAACCGGTCGGCCGGGCGATGCGCAGCCAGTTGCCGCGCTCTTCTAAAACGATCAGCTCCGTGCCGCCGGGCAGTTCCACCAGGACATGACCTCGCAGCGACGGCGCATCGCGCACGCGCAGCCAATCGCGCTTGATCTGGACACGTCTCAGCGCGCTGCCAGATGCCGGTTGGGGCAGCGGCTCGAATGTCGATTCCATTTACAGCCTCCGAGAATGTCCTCTCTCCTTGTTCGGGAGAGTGTGTCTTCAGGATGCAGGTTGGTACGGCGCGGGCCACGCCGGCGATTTGTGCACATGCACGATCTGCCAACGTCCCTCGCGCTTAACGAGCACCCGGCTTTCGTTGTGCGTGCGATGTGTGATGCCGTCTTCGCGAGCCGTGCTGACCATCAGCGTATACGAGACGACGGCGGTGTCGCCGTATACCTGAAGGCGCGGCTCCAGCAGGTCGTAGCGCCAGGCGCTGGACGCGCCGGCCCACGCATTCTCGATCATAAACAGGTGAAAATCAAGTCCGTCCTGGCGGTGCGGCGTGACCCACCATTCGTACAGGCTGAGGTCGCCGGAGGTCGTGTCGGCGTAGGTAGCCGTGTCGCGCGTGAAAATGCTCTTCAGGTGGCTGTGGAGCGTATCCCATATCTGTTCTTCCATACAACCTCCCGGTAGAAACCTGTTTCTTCTGCAGCGGTTTCCGTTTTCGTTTAGGAGCTTCCGGAGTCGAGCCGTTAGGCGGATCCGGCTAAAGCCTCGATTCCAGGTCATAGATCCAAGGGGAAATCGCTCTAGAAACCGGGTTTCTGGACGCTGTTGCGCAGCGCGCCGATCGATTCGATTTCGACTTCGACGGCGTCGCCCGCGACGAGCGGGCCGACGCCAGCCGGCGTGCCGGTGAGGATCACGTCGCCCGGCTCGAGCGTCATCGCCGCCGAAATGTGGGCGATCAGGTGTGGGATGTCGAAGACCATGTCGCGTGCGTTGCCCGACTGGCGAAGCTGGCCGTTCACCCGGCACACAATGCTCAGCGACCCGATTTGCTGCGGGGTGAGTCTAGTCTCGATCCAGGGGCCAAGCGGGCAGAACGTGTCGAACCCCTTGGCGCGCGACCACTGCCCATCGCTGCGCTGCAGATCGCGCGCGGTCACGTCGTTAGCGCACGTCACGCCCAACAGGTAGTCCCAGGCGTCGGCCTGGCTCACATGCCTGGCGCGCTTTCCGACGACGACAGCCAGCTCGGCCTCGTGCTCGACCCTGTTCGATTGTGGCGGCAGGATGATGGGCTGCCCGTGCGCGAGGAGCGCGCTGGGCGGTTTCAGGAAGATCAACGGCTCGGCCGGGACCTCGGCCTGGTGCTCCCTGGCGTGCTCGGCGTAATTTCGTCCGATGGCCACGATCTTGGTCGGCTGGCAGGGCGCCAGCAGCTCGACCGACTGCAGCCCGCCGATCGGCGCGCCGCGCGTGAACGGCTCAAACGGCGAGCCTTCCAGCCGGTACACGGTCTCGTCCTCGATGAGCGCGTAGGCCGCCTGATCGTCGGCCATGCAGCGAATAAGTCGCATGTGGCATCCCCCAGCGAAGGTGTATTGATTGTAGCATAGATGGTAGTGGGCTCAAATCGCAAGTGGCGCTGCCTGTTCAATAGCCAGTGGCTACAGCAGTGCTACCAGCCGCTGATGCACGGTGGTTCGACAGCACACAATCACCCGGCAATGCTCAAGTCGGAGCCGGCTGTATTGCTTCCCCGGGCGATTCATAGTACACTATTATTGTACTCCCAGCCTTCAATTGCATTAGACAAGTAGCCACTCCGCCTGCGTCGCACATGGCTGGCTCAGGATTAGTATTTTGGTTCCTGAGCATGGCCAACATTCCTTTTCATTACGAAGGAGACGAACTCATGAGATGGAGCACAACTCGGCTGCTACTAGCCCTTAGTTTGTCGATCGTGGCCACCGTTGTGACTTTGGCTCTGCTGCGCACTCCCGTCAGAGCCGCCAACCAGTGTGTCGCTCCGGGCGGCGCGGGGGGATGTCACGCCACTATCCAAGCCGCAGTCAACGCCGTCGGCAGTGGCGAAACCGTGCGTGTAGTGGTAGGCACGTACAATGAAAATGTCGTCATCACCAAAAGCATGACCCTGTTAGGCGGTTATGCTGACACCACCTTCACTAACCGTACGCCTCGCAGTAGCATCATTAATGGCGGGGGGAACAGTTCCGTCATCAGCGTCACCAACGGCGCAGCGGTGACCATTGACGGATTTACGATAACCGGCGGTGATGCTACCGCGAACAACGGCGGGGGAGGGGGCATTGCCATTCGCCAGGCGACGGCTAATATCATAGACAACCTTATCGATGGCAACGTCGCCAGCAGTGATCCAGCCATTGGCGGCCGCGGAGGGGGTATCGATGTGACCGGCAACGTCAGTCCGGTGCTCATAAGCGGCAATACGATACTGGCCAACCTGGCCTATTCAGTCGTGCTGACCTCACCCACCGTCGCTCGGTTTGGGTTAGGAGGCGGCATTTGGATCAACACGAGCAGCTCGGCCATCATTACCGGCAACCAGATCCTATCGAACGTGGCTGCGCGGACGGACATTCCCGGGCCCGCCTTCGGCCTGGGTGGTGGCATCGGTGGGGCTGCCGTGACCGCCACTATTGACGGCAACGCCATCCAGGGAAACATAGCCAACGCGGTCGGTGGTACTGGCTTAGGAGGCGGCATCGCCCTGTCGCCCGTGGGGGTGGCCGATGTCACGAACAACAGTGTCGTGGAAAACACAGCAGCGGTATCTGGGACCTTCGTCTGGGGGGGCGGCATCTACGCAAGGGCCTATCAATCGCTCAAAGTGACCGACAACTGGGTAGAGCAGAACACCGCCCTCGTATCCGGCTCGGATGGCCAGGGAGGTGGTATGTACCTGGCTACTTCCTCTGAAGGCTCTGCGCCAAATCTGGTGTTGACTGGCAACTGGGTAATGAGCAACACGGCCGTCGTCTCCGCTACTGGATCTAATCTTTTCGTTAGTGGCGGCGGCGTCCGGATATGGGGCGGTGGGGTAGATAACGATACACTGACGATGCAAGACAATCACGTGATCGACAATGTGGCTGGCGGGACGATGACCACGTCCGGCGCAGGTTCCTTCGGCCGTGCAGAGGGAGGCGGCCTCACCGTCGAAAACATATCTATCACCTTGATCATCGGCAACGAAGTGCGCGGAAATACCGCCGTCAAGAGCCTCTTCTTGAGCGGCAGCGGTGGCTGGGGCGGTCGCCCCTCCGGCGGTGGAATGTTCATCTATGGTAACGATACCGTAGCCCTGAGCGACAATGACGTGCGTGACAACGTCACTGCTGTGAAGCACGTGGTCGATGAAGTAAGTTCTACCAGTGAGGGAGGCGGTATTGTCCTTGACAGTGTAGGGACTGCGGATGTCAGCCACAACACAGTCGCCGGTAACACAGCGGTGTTGACAGGGACATTCACTAGCGACACAGGCGAGTTTTACTTTCCGAACGGAGGTGGGATCGTGGTCAACTGCTTTGATAAGCAGTGCGCCCTGTCTTTCGAGGGAAATAACATCTTGAACAATGTGACGGCTGATCGCGTCACCATGGGCGGCACTAACGCTAGTGGTACACCACTAGGCGGTGGTCTCGACCTTCGTTCGAGTACCATTCTCCTGCACAGTAACGTCATCAGTGGTAACATGGCCAACCTGAGCGGCAGCGATGGCGCAGGTGGTGCCATAGACGTCAATGCGAGCACAGTTATCATGAGCCAGAACCGCATCTTGGGCAACCAGACAACCCAGAGCGGTGGCGGCGCTCCGGCTGTGTGGGTCTGGGAAGGTAACTTAACCAGCAGTAACGATGTATTCGCCCGTAACACGGGCGGGGCTGGGTCCGCGGCCGGCGGGTTCAGCAGTTCTTCCTCCACCCTGACATTCGTCAATGACACCTTTTACGACAACGGCTGGGTGGGGGTAGAGGCTAACATGACCAGTACGGTGCATATCACCAACACCATTGTCTACAGCCACGAGGACGGGCTCAGACTGAACGACTCCGGCTCCACTCTCATAGGTGACTACAACCTGCTCAGCAATACCACAAACTACGCTGGCGGAGTTGTGGGTGGACCCAACGACATCACCGGCCAGAATCCGCTGTTCGTGAATGCAGCAGCCTATGACTTCCACCTCAGCAAGAACTCGCCGGCCATCGATAAAGGCAACGACCTCTTCGCGCCTCGCGTTGACTTCGAAGGTGACGCACGACCTATCGATGGTGATTTCAATGGCACAGCTCGCGTGGACATCGGTGCCGACGAGTTTGGGAAGGTGCTTTACCTCCCCGTAGTTCTCAAGAATTTCTAGTCGTGCCCGTCGCCCTTGCATGACTGGCGGCGGGATCGCCCCGAATCTCGCCGCCAGCGAAGGTGGCCCCTATGCCGCCGATTCGGTTTCCAGAATTGGGTCTACTGAGGTAGAGAAAAAGCCACCCTTCCTGCGTATGCGAGTAGACTTGAGCGACCGGGGATAATCGATGAAAGCGTCTACAGCGTCCGCCGAGACCCTCACCCGTGTCGAACAGAGGTTGCTGACTCGGCTCGACAGTCCTTCGAAAATACAGACCTTTCTGGACAGCATACCGTACAGCGCCGAGGACATCTACCGATGCCCGCGCCGTGTCATGCGCGATCGCAGGGCGCACTGCTTCGACGGCGCGCTGTTCGCCGCCGCCGCGCTGCGACGACTCGGATACCCGCCGCTCGTCATCGACATGCTGGCCGACCACGACGACGATCATCTGCTGGCACTGTACAAGGTCGACGGTCACTGGGGCGCCGTGGCTAAGTCCAACTTCGTCGGCCTGCGCTTTCGCGAGCCGGTGTACCGCACCGTGCGCGAACTGGCGATGTCCTACTTCGAGCATTTCTACAACGTGCGGCGCGAGAAGACGCTGCGCAGTTACACCGTCCCTCTCAACCTGGCCGTCTTCGACAGGCTCCACTGGATGATGCGCGACGAACCCCTGGACGCTATCGCGGATTGCCTGGACAAGCGGCGACAGGTTTTCGTCGTGACGCCGGCCATGGTCGACCGCCTCCAGCCGGTCGACAAGCGGTCGTTCCAGGCGGGGCTGCAGGGCGCGAATCCAAACGGGTTGTACAGGCCGCCGGGAAAACGCGGCCGGTCGGGCGAAGTGTCGGATTCATGAACGCGCGAGCCTATCTGGGTCTGGGCAGCAACCTCGGCGATCGGCACGGCAACCTGATCGAGGCGATCGATCGCCTGCGTGCGCGGGCGCGCCTGGTCGATCTCTCCGCGGTATACGAGACCGAGCCGTGGGGCGTGGCCGATCAGCCGCGCTTTCTGAACAGCGCGTGCGCCATCCAGACCGATCTATCGCCGCGCGATTTGCTGGTCTGGCTCAAGGCGATCGAGGCCGATTTGGGGCGGCAGCCTACCGTGCGCTACGGGCCGCGCCTGATCGACATCGACCTGCTGCTGTACGGCGACGCGGTCGTCGAAGCTCCCGATCTAACGGTGCCGCATCCGCGCATGGCCGAGCGCGCCTTCGTGCTGGCGCCGCTGCGTGAAATTGCCCCGGATGCCGTGCATCCCGTTCTTGGCGCAAGCGTGCGCGAGCTGCTCAGGCGCGTCGACGCGCAGCGGGCGGGTGTGGCGTTGTGGGCGCGCCGGCCGACATTCGCGGGCGGCCGCATATTCCACTGGGGCCGCCAGACATACGTGATGGGGATTGTCAACGTCACGCCCGATTCGTTCTCCGGGGATGGCCTGCTGCGAGACGCCGAATTTGTCGAGAGGGCAGTCGCCCAGGCGCGCCAGATGCTGGTCGGCGGCGCGCACGTCATCGACGTCGGCGGAGAGTCGACGCGGCCTGGCGCATCGCCGGTCGACGCCGCCGAAGAACAGCGCCGGATCGCGCCGGTGATCGAGGCGCTCGCGCGCGAGAGTCTCGGCCCGATCTCGATCGACACTTACCGAAGCGAGACGGCCCGCGTCGCGCTGGATGCCGGCGCGTCGATCGTCAACGACGTGTGGGGGCTGCGGCGCGACGAGCGGCTCGCCGCGCTCGTCGCCGCGCGTGGCGCGCCGGTGATCGTCATGCACAATCGCAGCAAGCCGCAGGACGCCGCCTTCGAGGCGCGGCTTGGACCGCGTTACGTCGGGTCGCATTACGACAACCTGTTGGAGGACGTGGCGCGCGAGTTGGCCGAGTCCGTCGACATCGCGCGGCGCGCGGGAATCGCGGATCATCGCATCGTCGTCGATCCCGGCATCGGCTTCGGAAAAACCGTCGAGCACAACCTGGAGCTGCTCGACCGGCTCGACGCGATGCAGGCGCTGAACAAGCCGATTCTGGTCGGCCCGTCGCGCAAGTCGTTTATCGGGTATACTTTGGACGCGCCGCCTGAGGAGCGTGTGGAGGGCACGGCGGCGGCCGTGGCGATCGCGATCGCGCGCGGCGCAGACATTGTCCGCGTGCACGACGTCCCGGCGATGGCGCGCGTGGCGCGCATGACCGACGCGATCGTGCGTCGTGCGCGGCGTCAGTGAGCGGGGTGGATGCTGAAGGTCAGTGGGTAGCCGCGTGCGCGCGCGGCGCTGTGCGCCCGGTACACGCGGTACTTAGCGTCCTCGACGGGCAGCGTGGCGACGTAGGCCTCGCCTTCGTAGTGGGCTGTCAGCGTCACCTCGTACGCGTCGTGCGGCGGCAGCTCGAAGATGCCGTGAATGACGGCCACGACGAAGTCGAACGGCGTCACGTCGTCGTTGTGGACGATGACGTCGTGGGGTGGGTCGAGTTCAGCCGCCTCGTCGTAGGTGAACTCGACGCCGATATCGGGTATGGCCGGGGCGATCTCGGGTGACTCGCTCATCACTGTGATTATAATAGGGTGCGCTTTGCTTGGAAAGGCCATTCTATGATACCGCTGCGCGACGCCAATCCGACCCGACGCACGCCCATTGTGACGGTCGCCCTGATCGTGGTCAACGTCGCCGTTTTCCTGTTTCAGGAATCGTTGCCGGAGCGATCCTACACCGGGTTCGTCTTCAGCTACGCTGTGACGCCCGCGCTGATTACCGCCGACTTCGGCGCTCAGGCGCACACGCTCCTCACGTCGATGTTTCTTCACGGCGGCTGGTTGCATCTTCTCAGCAACATGCTGTACCTCTGGATCTTCGGAAACAACATCGAGGACCGCCTCGGCGCCGTGCGTTTCCTATTATTCTATGTCGTGTGCGGACTCGCCGCGTCGGCGGCTCAGATCGCGATCAACCCATCGTCCGAAGTCCCGATGATTGGCGCGAGCGGCGCGATCTCCGGGGTGCTCGGCGCGTACATCCTCTTGTTCCCGAATGCACGCGTCCTCACACTCGTATTCTTTTTCTTCTTTGTGCGCTTCGTCGAGCTGCCGGCCGGCTGGCTGTTGGGATTCTGGTTCTTGATGCAGTTGTTGAGCGGGATCGGAACGCTTGGCCTGGTGCGGACGGGCGGCGTGGCATTTTTCGCGCACATTGGCGGATTCGTGGCCGGTTTCCTGCTCGTCCGCTTGTTCGCGTCGAGCCGTCGAGGCCGCCCGCTCCCGCGTGACGACCTGTGGATCCCGACCATCGACGATGACGACAGGCCGCCGCGCGGCGATCGGTGGTAGGAGTGATGGCCGGGCCGCAGCAGCGGCTGGACGACGCGTTTGAAGAGCTCATGGGCTGAAGGAGCGATACGGCATGCCACGCAGACCACGCCACACTCCGGCGCGATGCGCCGAGCACGACTGCCCGATGATTCAGATCGACGACGAGACCGTGTGCGCGCTGGAGCACATCGACGCGCACCTCGGCGGCAAGCAGGTCAAGGACCTCGTCGTCGTCGAGGACGGCCTGATCACCGTCTTGTTCGAGGACGATCACGAGCTGCCTTTATTGTGCCCGCACTGCGGCGACCCGATCGGCACGGACGAAAATGAGCTGTTAGATGAGCTGGCCGGCCTGTACCTGGTCGGGCTGGAGTACGTGCCGGCCGATCCCGAAGCCGACGAGTACGAGGGCGTGGAATTCCTCTTCGCGTCCGATCCGGAAGTCGACGTCAACGACGTGCCGGACGACGTCGCCGCCAGCTCCATTCTGCTGCATCTGGACAGCGTTCGGGAGATCGTGTGTCCCGGACAGTGACTCCCGTCGCCGGCGACGCGGCCTCTGCGTTCGGTTCACCGATCGGGGTCCGACAGGAAAACTGCGCCGGGTCCGGATATGCTGCGGCGATTTGACTTTTCACCTGTCGTGGCTAAGATACCAGGGTGTTGACTGTATTATGCGACAGGTGCGCGCCAATTTCTATCGCAACGACGGCGGTGCACAGCCAAGTCTGCTATGCTTATTGGCAATAAGCAGCGCTGGAGGCATACAATGGTCAAGACAATCGAAGCGGTGTTTGATGGACAGGTACTCCGTCCAGAGGATCCGCTCACGCTTGAGCCTAATACGCGCGTACGCATTACGATCGAAACTGTACAGCCAGAGGCAGAGAAAGCCACGTCCTTTCTGCGCGTGGCGCGCTCGCTTAACTTAGACGGGCCGTCCGACTGGGCGGTCAATCTCGAGACCCACCTGTACGGTGGAGAAAGCCACCCTGATGGCTGAGGTATTTCTCGACACCGCGTATGCGATTGCGTTATCCTCGCCAAACGACCTCTTTCATCATCTCCCGACCTGCCGCCGGCGTGGAACGCACGACGGGATGACAGCGCGGTAGGCAGTAGTACGCCGGGTGGTGCGGCGAACGTCGGGCAGCAGGTGACCCGGACGGTAACCCACTTTTCGGTGATCTACTGGCTTGCTTTTCGATTGATAAAACAACCATCAGGGTGTTGGTGGCCCAAGCAATTGTATCCCGTTCGTGTCTGTTCACCTCGCCGCCGCCCTTTTCAAAAGTGAAAGCCACTCAACAGCATTGCCTGCAAGTCAAGTATTGGAGTATGATATAGGCCGGGGACCAGGCCATGCCCAGAATATCGGAGTTCTTCGGCGTTGCGATCTACATGTACTTCAACGATCACTTGCCGCCTCATTTCCATGCGGAGTATGGTGAGTTCGAAGCAGTTTACGCCATCGATACTCTGGACATTTTGCGCGGTAATCTACCACGGCGCGCGCATAGCATGGTTGTGGAATGGACACTCGCCCACCGCGCCGAACTCAGGGCCAACTGGAATCGAGCGCGCGAGCAGCGACCCTTAGAGCAGATTGAGCCGTTGGATTGAAAGGAATAGAGTTATGGAGAAGCTAGGTCCCCGTGTACGCGTGCGTGCTGCAGAACCCCGACAGGGGTTCAAGGTGCTGTTTACCTTTGACAATGGCTCTCAGAGGGAAATAGACCTCGAACCCTATTTGCGCGGCCCCATTTTTGAGGCGATTCGGAGGGATCCCGCGACGTTTCGCGCCATGAAGATTGAAGGCGGCACGATTGCCTGGGAGAACGGTGCCGACATAGACCCGGATGTTCTGTATTACAACCTCAAGCCTGCTTGGAGCGAAGAAGCCGAGGCAATAGAGGCATAGGTTCCTGCATATCGGCAGCCTACCGAGGAATTGCGTTGTCAACCGGAGATGCGGGCGCGGACATCCTCGTCGAGATCGCCGAGGGTCGCGCTGGCTGAGTGCCGAATGACGTTGCCCAACGTGCGACGCACTTCCAACCTTCTCTGCTTTCCTTCGGCTCCGCTCAGGACAGGCGCTACGAGGGCGAGAGTGCGTCGCACGTCTGGAGTTGTGACGTGGAGTATGCCCATCTTGGCCGCACCGGCCTGAAAGTCTCTCGCATTTGCCTGGGCATGATGACTTACGGCACGCCCGAATGGCGCAAGTGGGTGCTGCCGGAGTCGGAAAGCCGGCCCTTCGTCAAGCGCGCGCTTGACATGGGCGTCAACTTCTTCGACACGGCCGACATGTATTCGCGCGGCGTCAGCGAGGAGATTCTCGGCCGCGCGCTGCGCGACCTGGGTATGCGGCGTGAAGCGGTCGTGGTCGCCACCAAAGTCTTCTTCCCGATGGGCAACGCTCCCAACGACCGCGGCCTGTCACGCAAGCACATCCTGCACGCGATCGACGCCTCGCTGAAGCGGTTGAACATGGATTACGTCGACCTGTATCAGATCCATCGCTACGACCGTGAGACGCCGATCGAGGAGACCCTCGAGGCGCTGCACGACGTGGTGAAAGCGGGCAAGGCGCGCTACCTGGGCGCGTCCTCCATGTTCGCCTGGCAGTTTGCGCGCATGCTGTATGTGGCCGACCGTCACGGTTGGACGCGCTTCGTGTCGATGCAGAACCACTACAATCTGGTGTATCGCGAAGAAGAACGCGAGATGCTGCCGCTGTGCCGGGCAGAGGGCATCGGCGTGATACCGTGGAGCCCTCTGGCGCGCGGCTTCTTGACCGGCACGCGCCGCCGGGGCGGCCGGGGCGATACGGCGCGCGCCGAGACGGACGACTTTGCGCACAGTATGTACTACCAGGAGTCGGACTTCCAGATCGTGGATCGCGTCGTGGCCCTCGCCGGGCGCAGAGGCGTGAAGCCCGCCCAGATTGCGCTGGCGTGGCTCCTGCAGCAGCCGGGCGTCACTACGCCGATCATCGGCGCCAGCAAGATGGCGCATCTCGAAGAGGCCGTGGCGGCGTCAGAGATCAAACTCTCCGATGAGGAGCAGAAGTACCTGGAGGAGCCGTATCAGCCGCATCGTGTGTTGGGGCATGATTAGGTGGGATGGAAGTTGGAGGTTGGAAGTTAGAGGTTGGAGGTTGGATGAGTCTTAGAGTGATAGGGCGATTTGTGCTGAGCCGTCGATTTCTATAGGCAATGTCCAAATGTCTTCTGCCGGTTGTCTGCAAGCAATGAGCTGACCGTTCTGTCTTGCCTCTCGAATGTTGCATCCCGCGATCCAGATTTCGCCCGCCGCGCGCCGTTTCAATTCGATCCCAATCCCCAATCCCCAAATGCCAGTCTGAAATCTCTTTACCTCGCCGCCCATCGTTAGATGAAACGTGGTCGCAACGAGGTGCGGCCGGTCGAGCTCCGGCCGGATGGCGACGACGGCGCAGCCGTGCGCGGGCAGCACTCCCAGATCGATCTGGCCGTTCTCTGCAAGGCGATAATGGGCCGTCCAGAACTCGACTGCGTGATGCGGCTGCGACGGATCAAGTCCGAGCCGCGCCAGGTCGATCGTTCTGCGCTGCGGACGGCCTGATCAGTTGAAGACGCCCGCGACGACCCCCGATCCCCATTCGCAATCCTGCCGCAATGCATACACCTCCGGCATCTCGCGCTCGAACACATCGAGCGGGAGCGCACTTTCGGTCGGCGGCGGCAGCAGCGGTGTGACGTATCACATTCGCCGTTTGGGCAGTGCAGAGAGGCCGTCGCCGAGGACGAGCAGGACTGGTATCCATGCTTGAAGAACAAGAGCGGCGCGGGGACATCGCCGAAGCGGATCGATCCAGGGCCGGTTCGCAGCGGGGTGAGCTGTTCGATCTGGTGTGTCTGCGCGGATCGATTCGTGACGGCGAGACGCAGCGCGAGAAAGGGGTAATCGTGATACAGCGATGCGTGAAACGTGAGCTGGATGTCGCGCTCGGGTTGAAAGGCGATGGCCAGTTGCTCGCCGGGGCCGTGGACGCTCTCGATCGAATCATGTGAGGACGAAGCGACCTTCAACGCAGACGTATCGAGAACGAGCGTGGCGAATCGGGCGCGCGCGGTAGCATTGCGAATGATCGGGGCTGCATCGGGGCGGCCGATTGAGAAGCGACCGTGGGAGGCATCGAACTCGATGCGCAGCGCAGCCGAGCTGAGGCTGAGACGCCCGTCGCGCTCGATGAAGTCGATCATGCCCTCTCCGTACGCGCGACCGGCACTTTCAGAAGTGCCGGTCACGGCGTCGCTGCGGGGATGGATGGGAGTCGAACCCACCGCCGCCCGCTCGGCGCGACCGGCCACTGGTTTTGAAGACCAGGGAGGCCACCGGGCCCCAACCATCCCCCTACGATGGGAAGGATAGCATGAGCGGATTGCCTTGACAAGCCCTCCGGCTTCGGCTACAATAATCGCTGCCTACCGCCGAGATAGCTCAGTTGGTAGAGCACGCGACTGAAAATCGCGGTGTCCCCAGTTCGATTCTGGGTCTCGGCACTGGCTGCTGCAGGAATCGGGCAGCGCTTGCGGGAGTGGCTCAGCGGTAGAGCATTTCCTTGCCAAGGAAAGGGTCGCGGGTTCAAATCCCGTCTCCCGCTCTGCAAACGGCTGATGGACTTCCCACGGAGCCATCAGCCGTTTCGTTACGGCGACGTAGCCAAGTGGTAAGGCAAGGGTCTGCAAAACCCTCATGCGCGGGTTCAAGTCCCGCCGTCGCCTTTGTGACATGGAACGTACTTTAACGCGGCGAAGGGTCTGTGCCCAAAACACAGACCCTTCGCCGTTTTTGCCTATCCCGGCAAAGGTGCCGAAGAACCTTTGACGGCAAAGGTACTGAGGGTCTGTCCTCCTGTGCTCGATCCAGCCAATGACAGGCAATGCAGGGCAATGCCAGACAATAGATTTCTCACAGGAGGCAGCATACAATGGCACGCAAAGCGAAGACCCGAACCGAGCGTGAGATGTCCACCGCAACCCTCAACATGTTAATCGACTATTACCTGGGCAGTATGCAGCGGCGCGGCTGCACGCCGGACTCGGTGACCAGCTGCCAGCGCGCGCTTAAGCGGTTCCATCGTTATCTGATCAACGGTGGGAGCAACGGTGACACCGTGAAGCTGTCCGGCGTTACCTCGGAGCGGCTGAACGCTTGCGTGGACCATCTCCAGAACCGGACGACCAAGTGGGAGGGTCATCCTCGCAAGCCGGTCGAACATGCCAAGTTGTCGCCCTTCACGATCTGCAAAGAGGTCAAGATCCTGCGGGGTTTTGGGACTTGGCTGGAGAGCGAAGGCTTCCCCAATCCGTTCGATGAGCTCGAAGTCCCCAAGGTGCCGCGTTACATCGTCGAGGTGTTGACGACGGCGGAGATTGAGCAGTTACTGTCGGCGATCAACCCGAACACTGAGAATGGGGCGCGGCAGTATGCGATCGTGATGCTGATGCTCGATACTGGGCTGCGCATCAGTGAAGTCGCGGCGGCGCGCATTCCCGATCTAAACCTGGAGCGGCGTCAACTCAAAGTGTTCGGCAAGGGACAGAAGGAACGCATAGTCCCGTTCGGCCAGCGGTGCGCGCAGGCGCTCATGCGATACATCCACATGTACCGCGCGAAGCCGCGCCGAGACGAGTTCGATCAGCTTTTTCTGGCGCCGGATGGCGAGCCGATGACGCGCAACAGCCTGGAGCATGTGATCCGACGGCTGCGGCTCGCCAGTGGTATCAATCGCCTGCATGCACATCTTCTGAGGCACACATTTGCCGTCAACTTCCTCACAAACGGGGGTGACTTGCGGACGCTCCAGCTCATACTCGGGCACGAGAGCCTGGTAGTCACTCAACGCTACCTGCATCTATCACAGCAGCTCGTGCAAGCCAGATATGAGGACGGCTCGCCGATGGATAAGCTCACGCTGAACTCCGAGCGTCGGTTTGGGTCGCGGAGGCTGAAGCGGGTGTCGTAGAGCGGCTTGTGGAACGACTACCCTACTTTGGAGGGGTGTGTCGCTCCGTAACCCGATCGCAGCCATTCTGAGTGGGCAGTAATGGCCAGTGACCCGCGACCGTAATCAACTCGTCCAAACCTGTTACGTCGAGGCCTAGGCCGATCCCTATCCGAATGAGCACATCGCGGCTTGGGCGTGAAGCCCGGCCCGTCTCTAAGCGATGCAAGTAAGCTACATCTACCTGACTACGATCACTCAGCAGTTGGTACGACAAGCCCGACTCAGCGCGAAGTTGCTCCAACTTCTCACTCAGACGTGGCGTGTCCGATGGTTGCACGTGATGCGCTCGTCAGGTCGGCCAGAACAACAAAAAAGGGGCGCTCACTGCGCTGTGCACAGTTGAGCACCCCTCAAGGAACAACTCTATTCGGGACGGCGTCGACTTCGACGCGACGCTAAGTCGCTGGTTAGTTTACCATGACTACCATATACGTCAATGGGTTGCGCGTAATAGACGCATAACAGAGTTGATGGTGATGACGGACACCCCGATTCAGCAACCCGATTCAGATCGAGCATGACCCCGAATCAGGTGCCTCTCATCCCGATTCAGATGAACCGCGATCTGTGAAAAAAAGCCAATTCAGCACCCCGATTCAGATCGGGTGAGGGGGGTCGGTGGGGGGAAGGCACATTCTTGGGGCCAAATCACGTGACCCCGATTCACGTCCTCCGATCTTTGCCAAGCCAGCACTCATGGCTGCTATTCAGCTCTGCGAAGGTCATAGTGAGGATGGCTTCGAATTATGCCTCCTTCCGGTCCAATGGGCGGGCCGTGTGGAAAACTACCCTTGGAACGTGAAGCGCAGATGTGGGATGATCTGGCGACCAGAGCCATCTATCACACCAATCGCCTGGAAGGCAGCCGCTCACCTGTAAGGAGGCGAAGGATCGAGGGCATGAGCAATAGGATGTGCTATAATCTGCTAATAGGGAGTGGAAGACGAGCCATGACCGAGTTCACGATCACCCAGATTCTTGACGATCTGCGCGCTGCCGACGAAATCACGCGCCGATTCGAGCGCCGCTACTGGCTGAGCTCCGCCGACTTCTATGAGTTGTACAGGCAGGGGCGGTTGGATGATGGCGAGCATTCGGAGGATTTCGCCGAGTGGTCGGCATACTATCAGATCAAACTCGATCGAGAAGCCGCTTTGCAGAAGTTGTCAAGCGAGCGTGTCCGCGAATTGAGCACCAATGCCGGTGAGATCGTCACGATTGATCCGCGAGAGCCGTCGCTGCGTTTGCCCTCGGCGGTTTAAGCCATGCCGTTTCCGACGCGCGCCGATTATGAGGCGCAGATTTACGGCATTCCACTGCGATTCCCTGATGAGGTCGTTGTATCTACGGTGCGACTGTACAGTACAAGCGCCTTGACCGCGCGAGTCGTAGGGACCGTTCAGTTCGCTAATGGGCTGGAGCTGCGCGTTGCGGAATTCATCGACTTCATGGTCGGGCGAATCCGCGATTACAGTTATACGATTTACCAGGGCGAAGAAAAGATTCGTTGGTACGATCCCCAGCCTCACCCCGAGAACGTGGAACTCGCGGCCACTTTCCCACACCACTATCATGAATCGCCCGACATCAAGCATAACCGCCAACCCGCGCCGGGACTTTCCTTCGAAGTCCCCAATCTCCCCACTTTAATCGCCGACGTTATCATGTTAGAGAAATCCCTCCAGCCGGCCGAGTAATAGTCATCCTTTAGACCGCGTGAATGGCCAGTCGGTTCCGGGAGAACCGTCGGTCATGCCAATGACGGCCGCTACGAGCTCAGCTCAGATTGTCAAGAAGCTCTATGCATTACTGGCAAGCCCGCGCCGTTCTGATCGCGCAGTAGCGGCCAATGACCCGCGACTGTGATCAGTTCGTCAAGCCCCTCAATATCAAGACCCAGGCCAACCCCTATCCGGATCAGCACGTCACGGCTTGGGCGCGAGGCTCGTCCGGTTTCCAGACGATGGAGATAGGCGATATCTACACAGCTGCGTTCGCTCAGGGGCTGATATGACAAACCAGACTCGGCCCGAAGCTGTTGCAACAACTTACTCAAAGATGGCTTGTTTGAATGCAGCATGTCCATAAACGACGCCAATGAAGGCCTGTATGGTCTTCATATTCCTGCACCCTGTTCATTCCGAAACACCCTCTGCGCTGGATTCCATCACAGCCACGCCATCCCCGTTGCGATGGAGCCTGCCATCCGCTTCCAACTGCGCCAGCGTTGCTCCAGTTTGGGGTTGGCACTCGCGCTGCCCCACCGCTCGGCTGGAGGAACCTGCGCGTGCGATGCGAAGAAGCGCTCCCACTCGTCCAGTGACCACATGTCGGGCACGAACGGATCGGCCCGGCGCCAGATCATCTATCGCCTTGCCGGCGACGCAGTACGCGACGCGCAGCAACGTCCGACGGGCCTCCTTCAGTGCCTCACGGTCCCTTCGCCACTGATCGCGCTCGGCCTGGTTGATCTGGCTGATCAGTGCGAGCGCGTGATAGCGGGTTTCATCCATCGGCGTTTGGCTCATCGGTGTCCTTCAGGCTCTCGATCACAAAGGTGGCGGTCTGGACGGCCGGCTCGTGCGGCGTGGCGCCGCTTCGATCAGCAGCTGTCCCTGGCGGGCGAGCGCCGGCTGGTTGCCAGTATGCCAATGCGCGATCGGCTCAGCGGCGACCTGAAATCAAGACCATTCTATTGCTCCTCGCGTGGTTTCTCGTGTCCGTGTAATAGGCAAAAAAGATGCGCTCTACCGCCTGGGTAGAACGCACACACAGTGCAAGAATTATACAGCGGGTTACTCAATCTTAGCGTAACAGATGCCTAACAAAATACCGCCCTCAATTTATTTCAAGGAGTTAGCAACAAAGCACGCCTTGGCCGCTTACGTATCGTTGGGAGGATCAGCGAGGGATCAGCGGAAGCGTGAGAGGATGACCGTGTCCTGAAAAGTGAGTGTATTCCTCAACTCTCCAGCAACAGAGCCTCTGGGTCTTCGACAAGTTGTTTGATCCGCACCAGGAACTGCACCGCTCCACGACCTACTTATCTTCGCCGGCGTCGTAAATGCTGCGAAGCTTAAGCCTCACTTAAGCTTGGCTTAAGGTCAACGGCTCACCCCTCAGCCTATACTGGCGACGAGTTTGTGTACCGGCGCCGCTCTTCATGACACCGGCAACAGGTGGCCCAGAGCACACGACGGTACAAGTTTAAGGGGGCACGCCTATGGCGAATAAACGGTCTCTCCGGCCAATTCGTCTGAGCGCAAGCGTATCTCGCGTGCTCGTCGGACTGGCTGTCGCGATCGTCATTGGCGGTGCACTATTCCTCTTTACATCGAGAACCCAGGCCGCGCCCCAACAGCCAATCGCCTTCAACCACGAAGTCATGGTTCAAGCCGGCATCCCGTGTCTGTTTTGCCACACCGAGGCGAGGGGATCGCCGGCTGCCGGCATCCCCAGCGTCGAGAAGTGCATGGGCTGCCACAAAGTCATTGCGACGGACTCGCCGGAGATCAAGAAGCTGGCGGGCTATTGGGAGCGCCAGGAGCCGATCCCCTGGGTGCGCGTCAACCAGTTGCCGCGCTTTGTGTACTTCTCGCATCAGGTGCACGTCGTCGTCGCCGGCCTGAACTGCGAGCGCTGCCACGGCGACGTCGGCCACATGACCGAGGTGCACGCGGTGGTGGAAATGAACATGGGCTGGTGCCTCAGTTGCCACGAGCAGCAACCTAACGTCCAGCAATTGACGGACTGCGTCGTCTGCCATCAGTAGGAGGTTATATGACGCATCGGATCAGTCGCCGTGACTTTCTCAAGATCGGCGCGACCGGCGCCGCGGTTGCCGTCCTCGCCGGTTGCCAACAGCCGCGCCGCTGGATCACGCTGGAACCATACGTGCGTCCGCCAGAGGAACAACTGGCCGGTCAGGCGACCTGGTATGCCAGCACCTGCCGCCAGTGTCCGGCCGGATGCGGCATTCTTGTGCGGATCATGAACGGGCGGGCAGTCAAGATCGAGGGCAACCCGGAGCATCCGCTCAATCGCGGCAAGCTGTGCGCACGCGGCCAGGCCGGCCTGCAAGTCCTGTATAACCCCGATCGTCTACCGGGGCCGGTGCGTCAGGTTCAGCGCGGCTCCCGGCAGTTTGAGCGCCTCGATTGGAACGAAGCGATCAACTTGCTGCATTCGAAGGCGCAGGCTGCCGAAAGCGGTGTCGCCGTCTGGCTCGGTTCCACCACGTCGGGTCACCTGTACGACCTGTTCAAGCGTTTTACAACCGCCGTCGGCGCATCCGATCCTCTCGTCTTCGACCTGTACACCGGATTTCACGGCTACCACATTTTGAGCGCGACGAGCCGGGAACTATTCGGCCGCGATCAGTTACCGACCTACGATCTCGGTCAAGCCGATGTCGTGTTCTCCTTCGGCGCAGACCTGTTGGGGACATGGCTGTCGTCGACACGCTATGGTATCGAGTTCGGTCGATTTCGCAGTCAGCCACTGGGCAAGCGCGGCTACCTGGTGCAGTTCGAGCCGCGAATGTCGATCACCGGCGCGAAGGCCGATCGCTGGGTGCCGATCCGCCCCGCCTCTGAGGCGCTGGTCGCGCAGGCGATCACCCGCCTGATCGCCGACCAGGCACTCGGCTCGACCGATCGGGTGGAACGCGCGCGCGCGCTGGCAGGCGATGTGGATGTCCACAGTGCGGCCGCCGCCAGCGACATCCCGGTGGATGAGCTGGCGCGCCTGGCCCGCATCTTCGCCACGACCGAGCGGCCGGTGGCGGTCCCCGGCAGCGCGCTCACCGGACAAGATAACGCCGCCAAAGCCGTGGCCGCGGTGCAGGCGTTGAACCTGATCGCCGGTACGCTCGGCCAACCGGGTGGATTGTCCCTCTCGCAAGGAACACCGCAGTCCGCGTTCGCCAGACCTGCACCCTCGCCGTTTTCCGGTTCATTGGGAATTGCCGTGATGACGGGCATATCTGGCGGTTGACTCAGGCAAACAGTCGGTAGCCTTCCAGATCAAGGAAAATGCGCTGGAACAGATGGCCGAGATTGAACAGGCCGTAACACCG
>Ga0209342_10000174_pt1 | contig 69811 bp, 61 predicted proteins | sample RifCSP16_2_FD_184023 | JGI IMG/M metagenome (GOLD analysis project Ga0209342, IMG submission 184023) | Soil microbial communities from Rifle, Colorado - Rifle CSP2_sed 16_2 (SPAdes) (version 2) | ecosystem: Environmental > Terrestrial > Deep subsurface > Rock core/Sediment | place: Rifle... | reverse complement strand
GCCGTGCCTGCTCACAGAAACGACGCCAGCGCTGCCAGCGCGCTGCCGGCACGGCATGATCGTTGAGGACTTCCAGCAAGCCGTGCTGGCGCAAAGGCTCGGGCACCCGAGCGAACTGGCGCACCAAGCAGGGCGTGATACGCGTAAGGCAACTCAAGACCCGGGAATCACTATCCAGGGCTGCGGCAAAGAAGAGGGGCCAGTCGTTGCGGGTCATCCGCTCCCAGTGGAGCTTTCCCAGAAGGTTTACGACCGCCTGGGGAACAGGCTTACCGGCAAGCCCAGCCAAGACCTGCCGGCGCTTTCCGGTGCAAAGCTGCTGGTACAAGGTTCGTCGCCCCGCTGCGGAGAGCGTTCGGGCCTGCGCAAGGTCCAAGGCTGCCACGGCCAGAGGCCGGAAGCTGCTATCGGTCGCGTCCTGCCAGCGGTCGGCAAACAAAGGTTCGCGCATCGCATCGACGATCAGGGCAGACAAAGAGGAGGTGTTCACAAGGAGGCCCTATTTCCCAAGGAAAGAACGATCCCGTCGATCAGGAGTCCCAGTTCGGCCTGCGGTGTCACGCCGTAGAGATCCTCGAGGATCGCCGCACCCAAGGCGGCCAGATCGCCGTCTTCGACCCGAAGAAAGCCAACGCTATTCATCTCTCTTTGCTGCACGCGATAGCCAAGGCCGCGCGCGAAATGGGCCAGATCCGATGCGTCGGCCACGTTCCTGGGCCCAAGCAGCACCCAGTCCAGGCCGACAACGCCATCGATCACAGAATATTGCAGGGCCAGGCTCTGGTCATCGGTCATCGCAGACCGCTTGGCGGTCCCGAACAGGAATGCGATCCAGCAGCCTTCCCGGCCGTTGCTGCCCAATTGCGACACCGCCCCGGCGATGTCGTGGGGCCGAACGGTGAAACGAAATGATGCTGGGGCAAACGTCCCTGCCATCAACTTTTCTTCGGCGCGCGGTTGCACGGCGTTCTGGCTGATCCTGAAATTCGGCTTCATTATCGACATCCCTGCGACATGAAGCCAGTATGGCAGCCACCGGGCTCATACCGTGCGCCTGCCTCCTGACACTATTCCCGCCATGAACACGAATTTTGCCGTACCCGCACGACAATCATGCCGGTGGCGTTCGCCATTGAGATGTGTGATGCTTGTAACTGTCCTCAACGAAATGCTTAGGCACTCGTGGATTGAGCCACACCTCAATTTAGGTACCTAGACTGACAGTTGCAGTGTAAGCGTCCGGCCAGCACCGTCTTGACGGGCGTCAGAGCTTGATGCTGTTCAGTGCGAGGTTTACGGCGCTAGTGTCGAAGTAGGTCGGGTCGAATGTGCGGCCGTACCACTCCATCATGTCGTGGTGTTCGGGGTGATCGGGGTTGGCCATCGCAGCGACGAAGTCTTCATAGCCCGGGACACTGCCAACATCCTCCGGTGGGCAGGCGTTGGCGCCGTCCACGCAGAAGGCCGACTTTGCCAAGAGGGGATCGTAGGGAAGGCGCTTTTCCACCTTGATCCTGTGTTCCCAGTTGTCGCCGAAGTCGTAGGTGTAGACGAAGGACTTGGCCAACCCCAAGGCGGTCGCCAGGCGTACCCGGCTCTCGGACCGAAGTGATGATCCCCAGTCGAAGTCAGGATCGGGTATGCCGTAGCGTTCTCCGGCAAACTCGAACTCGTGAAGGTGGCAATCGTACCAACCCATCGTCAATTGGATTACCAAGTGCAGCTTGGGCAGGGTAATCGACCCAGGCACGACGATCCGGCGCCAGATGGTGGGCTTGATCCAGGCCAGTGTGATCTTGAGTTGCAGCAGGTCCGTCTGGGTACCTGGCTTCTTCAGCGGAACGACGCGTCCCATGGTCAGGCAGCCTCGCGCACGGGCTCAGTATTGGTCGCAAGGCGCCACGGCAGCAATTCATCTACGCGGTTCACTGGCCAATCGGCGATCAGGCCGAGCACGCGGCTCAGGTAGGCCTCCGGATCCAGGCCATTGAGCTTTGCCGAACCGATCAGGCTGTACATGACTGCTGCGCGCTCGCCGCCGCTGTCGGCACCCGAGAAGAGGTAATTCTTTCGCCCCAGCGCCACGGCGCGCAACGCACGCTCGGCGGCATTGTTGTCAATTTCGATGGCGCCATCGCCAGCATACCGTTCGAGTGCCTGCCAGTGATTCAGGGCATAGCCGATGGCCTCTGCCAGGCCCGACTTGCGCGACACCCGCCGGCTGGTTGATTCCAGCCAGGCACGCAAGTCGATGAGCCGCGGCTGTGCTTCGGCCTGGCGGACCCGCTGGCGTTCCCTGGCAGGCTCACCGCGAATCCGTGCCTCGATCGCATACAGTTCGCCAATCCGGCGCAATGCTTCCCCTGCCAGCGGCGACGCCTGGGCCTGCTGCAATTCGTAGAACTTTCGCCGCACGTGCGCCCAGCACCCGGCTTCCCTGATTCGGCCATCAGAATAGAGCACATCGAACCCGGCATAGGCGTCAGCCTGCAGGGTGCCTGCAAAGCCACGCAAGTGCCGTTGCGGATGCTCGCCTTTCCGGTTGGGTGAATAGGCAAACCACACTGCCGGCGGATCGCTGCTTCCCGCAGGCCGGTCATCCCGGACATAGGTCCACAACCGCCCCGTCCGAGTCCTGCCTTCACCCGGGGCCAGAACCGGCATCGGCGTATCGTCGGCGTGCACCTTGGTCGCCGATAGCACGTAGGTGCGCAGTGCATCGATCAAGGGCGAGAGCAAATGCCCCGCTTGACCCACCCAGTCAGCCAGCGTCGACCGGTCCAGATCGACTCCGGAGCGGGCGTAGATGGCGCTTTGCCGGTACAGCGGCAGATGGTCGCAGAACTTGCCGACCAGCACGTGGGCCAGAAGCTGCGGGCCAGCTATACCCCGCGCGATCGGCCGTGTCGGTGCCTCCGCCTGCACGATGCGATCGCACCGGGTGCAGGCAATTTTGGGTCTTACGTGGCGCAGTACCTTGAAGTGCGCCGGCACGTACTCGAGCATCTCAGAGACGGCTTCGCCCAATCGCTTGAGTTCGCCGCCGCAATCGGGGCAGCGACACTCTGCCGGCTTATGCTCGATCGTCTCGCGCGGCAAGTGTTCCGGCAGTGGCCGTCGCCTGGAGACCTTTGCCAGCAAGGGGGCCTCTTCCACCGGGGAATCGGCGCCTTCAGTACCGAGGAAATTGACCTCGCCCTCCAGCGGCAGTGCCGTCTGCTCACCCGGTCCCTGCTCGGAGCGGCGTCCGAATTGCATCCGCCGCAGCTTGGCAATGATGAATTTCAGTCGCTCAATCTCGGCCACCTGATCCACGACCATGGCCTTCAGCAAGGCCGGATCATCAGGCAGCTTCGATGTCGAAATCATGGTCCGAGTATAGGGGATCACGGCCTCCGTGAACAGCCCCTTCGGCAAGATTCTTATGCAGCCCGCTCCGGCACCCAGCTTCGCTGCAGATGGCGCCAATCAATGCCTTCCAGCAGCATCGACAACTGCGCTGCCGTCAGATGCACGGCGCCATTCTCGGCCTTCGGCCAAACAAAGCGGCCGCGCTCCAACCGCTTGGCGAACAGGCACAATCCGTCACCATCCCACCACAGCATCTTGACTAGGTCGCCGCGGCGTCCACGGAAGATGAACACGTGACCACTGAACGGGTTGGCCCCTAGCGTTTCCTGCACTAGGCCAGCCAGCCCGTCGAAGCCGCGGCGCATGTCGGTGATGCCGGCCGCAAGCCAGATCCTCGTCCCCGAGGGGATCATGTCCGTCGCAATTCCGCGAGCACAATCCGCAACGCTTCACTGTCGGGCCGTCCCTCGACCCGAACCAGGAGCCGCCCAGCCTCAATGATGATCGCCCCGCCCGCCACGGATTCGACGACCGGTCCCGCGCCTTGCTCGACCGTCACCGGCAGAAGCGTCGGACCATCATCCCCCAACGCGCCTTCCCGGAAAAGCTTGCGCCACGCGAACACCTGATTGGCATTGACGCCGTGGGCCCGTGCAATCCGCGCTACCGAGGCACCTGGCCTCAGCGTTTCTTCGACTACCGCCCGCTTGAAGCTGACTGGATGATGCTTGTACTTCCCCCGCCCTTGAACGGATTCATCCATTCTCAAATTTGTGCCCATGATCTCCTTCGTGGGCACAATTCCAGGATGCCCGGCGTCGGGCGATCTTCACACGACTGCCTGCCTTTGCCCAGACGGCACTGACCGGACGCTTACGTTGCAGTTGCAATTTCTCGACAAGCGCCACTGGGATGGGCACTTCATTGGCCAGACGTTCCAACTCCCAGGCGCTAAATTTCAGCACCCGAGCCATCGACTCTTCTGCCCCCATCACCACCCCAAACCAGCGTTCTCGGTCCATCACCACCCGAAATAGCTTCTCGTCCTGGCATCCCTCAAGATAGGGCAAATAGACCCGAATCGGATGTCCACTGCGTTCCGCCTTTGCCCCAAGACGATCGATTCGGCCAGTGCGCTGTTCCAGCGAACTTGGATTCCAATCAAGGTCATGATGAATGACGTGGCGACAATTGAGATGGAGATCAACCCCCTCCGCCATGACGCTGCTGGCGATCAGAATTTCAGGGTAGAAGGGCGTATTGAAGGTCAGCATGATCCGGTCACGCGTTTCCTGCAAAGTTCTCCCATAGACTCGCCGCACATTGGCCACCAGTCGTGCCCGTTCGCCCTCCGTAGCTTCATCTTCAGCGAACGACTGTTCAACCTCTGGGCCAGCATGCGTTCCAGTTTGCAGCCGCTTTAGTGCTTCGAGATAGTGCTTTCTATCATCATCACTTGCTCGCTTAGACAAGAAATCCAGAAACTGCCAAACGACGTCACCCAGACTCAAACCGGATGCGTCTTTCCGCTGGAACATATTCGTGACCCACTCGTCGGGTCGCAGCGAGCCCGACAAGTCGGCAAACCGAACCAGGAATGTGGGAGTACGTAGAAAACGCAACATGACTTCCTGCAGCGAATCCCGGACCTCTTCGCCCTTGAGCGAATCGTACTGATCCAGCACGGCATCGAGAATTTCCAGTACCTTGCGTGCCGCCGGACGATCGCGATCAAGACCATCAGCAATGCGTTTGAGTTCCACCGCGACATCCTCTGGGGAGCAGCCTATCTGCTTGCTGGCACGCAACTCGATTTCGGAGAGCATCGCTTCCGACAGATACCGATGCAGGGCACTGCCCGTTTGTCGATAGTGGCAGAAGATGAGTACCTTTTCTCCACGCTGCCAAAGGGACATGGCTAGATCCACGGTTGCTTTGATCTTGGGATGCATGTCATGCCCCATTATCCCCATGGCACGCGCAGCCGAGCGAAGACGTTCTGCATACCAAAGTCCGCGCGCAGTCGCCGTCGCATTCGCGTTTTCGGCTTGAGCCCGTTCAATTGTCTCCTCACGATGGGTGTCCAGTAGGGCTTCGTAGCTGGAAGCGATACCTTCACCAAAGACCCGGGGACACTCGGGCAAAGTCGTGATGCGTGCCGCCAGCAAGAAGGGCAAAGCATTTTCTGGCGAAATACGCAGTCCGCCGCCACTCTTCTCATCAGCTTTTCCGTTGTTCAGGACGCTGGCTCCCTCCAATCGTTCTCGCCGTGGAACGGTCTGATAGGGCTCGGGAAGAAAACGGGACCTCGCATTACGTAGCACCCATGGCTTCAGGCATTCCTGTGCCGTCTGAATCGCTATGAGAGAGCCGCTGAATGCCAGCATCACCGAACGAATGCGTTCGTTGTCCACGCCAAGGCAGTCCCCGTCGTCGCCTTGCGCCACCTTGTCCCACCATCGTTCTCCGTGGTCATCGGCCGCATCCTTAAGGTCAGAGGGAACCAGCCGTTTCCAAGCCCGTTCGAGGCGATCAGTCGTGAGTTGCATGGTGTCAAGACGAGCATGCAACGCATCGAGGGCCACCTTGAATTCGCCGCGAGCCATACGCGGGGCACGCGAACCGTTCCAGGCGATCGCATCGAAGCGCGCTAGTACATTTCGCAATTCAGCATGCCCAAGCTGGAATGGTGTTGCGGTAAGGAAGAGCATTCTGTCAAAGCGCCCAGAGAGCTGACCCGCAGTGTCCAGATCCTCACGAGTTTCGGCCAACAGTTGCGCCAACTGGGTGCCCGCATTGCGAACTCGGTGCGCCTCATCGAGCACCAGCAAGGGAAGCGAAAGATTCATTCGCTTGAGTGTCGTATTCCAAATGGCCGGCAAAACGCCACCATCGGAGCTATCTAGCGCATTGCGGGCTTCGCGGATGCGATCCTTGATGTTGGCAGATGACCGTTCAGGAATCACATTCACGACCCGCTCAAGCACTTCGGTCAGATCGACATGTTCTAGAGCATTCAGGAAATGCTCTGGAACTGGATCGTCATCGGGTTCCTCAAGACGTTGAGCTTTAACGAGGATCCGCTTCCATTGATTTGCGGGCGTTTCAAGCAAGTTGAGAAAGAGATCATAGTTCTCATCGACCACTTTGGCCCGCTCAAGCACCATAGGAGCAAACCGTGCCAGGCGAACGCGCAATGCATCTGCGCCATGTCGGCCCCTGATAGCCGCCTGTAGTACAGCGAGCTTGACCCATTGATCTGCAAGCCGACGATTCAGTGCCCCATGCGCCAGAATAATCACGGTAGCCCGTGTTTCCTCTGGGTCATCGAGGAGCTTGAGAAAATTCACGCCCGTCTCGGCGGTCTTAACGCGGAATTGCTTACGATCTGCCTCACTGCGAAGGCAGGCCGCTCGAAATGTCTCGCTATCCCGCCCCCACTTCACCACAACCCCTCGGGGGACCATGATGACCACAGGACGCGACGGATCATGTACGACGCTAGCAGACGCCACGGCAAGGGCCACAAAGGTTTTCCCCATGCCAACCTCGTCGCCCAGAATGATTCCAGGTTGATGTTCGAAGCGAGAAAGAATGGCTTGGGCTGACCGCTTCTGGCGTGCCGCATCGAACGCGGAGAGATGCCCCTCAACGTGAAGGTTCAATGACTCAGGAAGCCGCATTATTTTCCTCGCTCATGGCGTCCACCACATAGGTTCGCATCGCGTCCGTGCATTGCGGCAGGGCATTCATCAGTCGCTCGTGCAGGTCTCCGATCAGACCTTCCATCATCTGCAAGCTCTCCGGTTCGGGTTCGCGCCCTCCCCCACCTTTAACAGACACAGCGGCAAGCTCACGCCAGAGTTCACAAAGCAGAAACGCCCATTCATCGGGAAGCTTGGGATCACACTGTCGTTGCATTGCCTCCAGCATGGCGTAGGCCCCAACGGGCCCTCTAATTCGCCATGCCATCGCCGACGACGACAAGACGGGTTGTTCGAGTCGCGCACGCAGAGACTGCATAGCCCAACAAGCCCGTTGAACCCGCTTCACCATGAACCCACTGTTATCCACCTTGGCGTGAGGATCGATCAGTTCAATGGCCAATTCGACATTGCTGTCGTCATCATCGGGTAGTCGCCGCAGCCAGGCGCGTAACGCTTCATGAAGCGGCCGAGCTGAGCTCAAGAGCTCAAGGAGTGCCGCGAGCGAAAGTCCTTTGAGTTCATCCGGGGCGGGAAGTGCGTCAGCCGTACTGACATTGACTGGCCAATCAACCACATGGGCGCCATTTGCCCACTCCACCGTCAAAACCGATGGGGGAGGCCCTATACGAGGCAAGCTCAGATGGATCGAGGTGGGTTGCGACTGTGACCTCCAACTTGAACTCGTCAGAATGACAGACTGGTCGAGGCGAATCGCCCATTCACCTTCCGGTGATGGCAGCACAAAGGTAAGGGTCAATTCGTAATGTGTGTCACCCGAAGAATCGAGGGCAGCTTCCCCAAAAAAGGCCGGCAAGGGCGGCGGCGCCTCGCCTTCCGGACTGTCCGGGTCAAACGCCGGAGCAAAGATAGTCGCAGGAGTCCGAACTACGGCAGGTCCGCCTTGAAGGGCTCGTGTCTCCAACGCCTTGCGCAGGCTGTCACTTGCCGGCGTTCGAAGAAAGTATACGACGTTCGCTTCATAGTTCCGGGCGTGGGCATTGAGTCCCATCCCGGCGGATGTAAAGTTGCTCGATCCGATAACCAATGCACTCCATTTCTCGTGCGAAAGCATCAGCGTCTTGGCATGTAGCGGCCGTCTCTCCAGCCCTGTATCTGTGGGAACCCCGGCAACCAAGATTGGATGCAACCGGGTAGCCACGTCACCCCGTCCCTTGGGGGTTGCATTCAATACATGCTCAGGAACTTCTAGCCGCCATCCATTGGTTTCTGGTGATGACTCGCCTGCGACATGGAGATGGACTTCGGCGGTCCCACGCCTTTTCATCAGCCCCCAGAGTGAGTTTTCCGGCCCGTTCTCTCGTAGATCTGGATCAAAGAATGGTGACACCACGTGAGCTTGTTCCGGTGGCTCCCCCGGAAGTATCTCGGCAAGCTGCTCAAAGAAGTTCTTGCGGTTAGGACCGAGGAGGATCACTCGGCGTTGAAGACCTCTAGCTGGAGCAACATGATCCCTGGAGAAGCGGCCATCGACCCAAGTCAGAAGACCGTCAGCGCGTGCTCGAGCTGGACCGGTGGTGATAGCAAGCAGATCCCGAAAATAGGCGAGCAGCGGGTCCAACAGCGCTCGATCAGAAAACCCGTCGTCAAAGTCGATTGCCGCAACGCATTCCTGATTCCGACGATAACCGTCGTTCGTCAGGTTTGCTGATGCCACAATGATCCGGACATGCTCACTCCAAGCGACCAGGCTAAGCTTTGCATGCATTACGCCGGAACTGGGGCGTGCGGCCAGGAGATCCCAGCGTAAGCTACGACGGCCAACGCAATGATGAATGTCCGCAATGACGGCAGCACATTTGAGGGAGGCTAGCTTCTCTTCACGCTCGATTCGATAAAGCGCCCCATCGCGCAATGGGTCACTTTGAACGTCGGCAAAGCGCGCCAGGCACTCCTCTTCGAAAAGGGCGGTATCCAGGGTAAAGCTGGTTGCAAGCACGCCCACTGGGTCGCCTGCCTTCGGAGGAGGTTGCCAAAGTGAAAGCAGTTGGCACTGAGCCGGATCGCCTTTCTTGACGCGCGCCATCAGCTGCTTCCCTCCCCAAGAGAAACCCGTCCAAGTTGTCTGGCAAAACTTGTCAGGGGCTGACACCGGTATGTGTGTACGTAAGCTTCAGGGGCGGGAGCAAATCCGCTGACTGTGTAGGCAGGCCGGATGGCGACTCGTTCATCGCCAAACAGGTCGAACCAGGCCCTCTTGCCATTAGGCGGCTTTGCCTTCTGGATGCTGGCGTGGTGGTCGAGGAGTCTCGCCGCAAATGAGGTCGGCGAATTCGCTTCGCCGAGACGCACGAATGAACGTTCAGCGCGCATGCGCAGACCTGGATCAATTTCGCCCAACTGAATCACCGCTTCGCCATACGCAGTCAAGAATTCCTTGCTAGCATGATTAACGGCTAGGCCTAGCCCCAGTTTTGCAACGCTGACCGGTTGTCGCTCTTCCGTCATGGTCCAGCGAATCTCATCGAATGCATCCGTCAGAAGCCTGGCCAAACGCTCGTAAGAACGAATTGTCGTGAGCAATTGCGTCATGCCCGGGCTCACATGCTCGATCAGCCACGCGTGGTAGTCGGCCTCACTCCCTGACGCCTGATGCCACGCTTTCTGGCCATCCATGGAGATCAGCTTGAGAGCGTATTCCCCCCTCATCACATCGTTGTGCGTGAGAGCCGCCCATAAGGCGTCGCTTTCCTTAGGCCCTGGCGCCCTTGGTTGAAGGTGCTCGGCAATTATCCGACGAGCTTCAGAGCCAAGATCGGCGCCATGCCCTACCTCGAGTCCCTTACGAATAGCCTTCTCGAATGAACGGCGCAGATCCCGACCAGGACCGTTACCATCGAGAAAGCCCGCCAATCCCTGTTCGGCTTGCCAAGCAGACAAGATTCGATAACCAAAATCAAGGGGATGACCTTCTGCATCGAAGAGTCCGGCCTTCACACCCAGTACCCGGTAGATACCATGGAATCCGAACACGGACGGCGTCTTTAGATAATTCCGAGCACAGACGACGTCATTTGCATCAATTGTTGCCAGAACCTTCTCTCGGCCAGGAACGCCTTGTAGCTCCGGGGTACCTCGCAGTTGCCGAACGAGCGCTTCAACTATCAACCATTCATAAACCAACCAGGATGGGATTCCCTCGCTATCTGAGGCATACGATTCGCCACATGCGACCATACCAACCAGAGCCAAGGTCAGGAATCTGGGTGTGGTCTGACGTTCCCGAATTCCAGGTGCCAGCCGGACACCCAGCGCATCGGCAATCGAGTAAAGGCCCAAGGGATCCAGGCTTCCTTCGGATTGCTGTGGCGGATCGAAACTACTAAGAAATGGAAGAACTGACTCGTCACTCATTGGTCGATATCGGATATCAAGGAGGTCGGGTTGGTGATCAATGGCTCATACATTTTGAATTCATCTTAATTAGAGAGGACTGTGCAGATAGCCCTGCAGCCACAGCTGCCCCTCGATATTCTTCCCCACTTGCGGTGGATCGGCGGCAGACCAGGCGCGTCGGGTGATCATGATGTCGAGGTCGGCGTCTTCATCACCGAAACGCATGACCGTCGCCCGCACTCGCCATCCGCTTTGCCCCAGCCAATCATCAAAGGCCTCCACCGACGTTACCGGTCCGCGAAAGCTGTAGTCGTCGACGTCCCACTCGCCGATTGGCAGAAACATGGCGGTGCCATCGAGGACCAACGTGCAATCCGTTGAATGCGGCTCCTCACCCTCCTTCAATCGCTGGTTCATCCAGGCTACCTCGTCCGGATTACGCTTTACCTGCAATTCCTTCTTCGCGGCCGGACCGGCGCTGTAAGCCACGCCGGCACACTGGAAGTCATACTCCCTGCCGGCCTCGTAGCAACCGCGGTTGACCGGATAACGGGTGTCAAAGAATGACACCTCCGCTTCGCGCCAACTGGCCGTGATCTGCGCTTCCAGGCCACTATCCCAGACGCGGACCGCGCGCAGGGTCATGGGGTGACAATTTCCCACCGATGTAACGGGGAACAGGCTGACCAACATATTTGCATCCTTCTCGGCACGGAGGATGATGGCCAGCCCGTACTCAGGTTGCGGCCAAACCAGTTCAAATCCCTTTGGCCAGTCAGCGGGCACCTCCCTCGTCGGTTTGTTGTCGTACCCATACCCCGTTTGCGCCCCAGCATTCGGAAGGATCTCCGGCAGGCGCACCATCAGATCCTTGGCGTCCTCAAAGAACGGATCCCAATGCGACCCGCAGTAGTGCGCGGCCTTGTCGTCCTCGAATACGAAGGTCGATGCCGGCCAAGGCAGCATAGCGCGCAGGGAACCTTCGTCATCATCGGCAGCCGGCGCTTCCTTTTCCAGGACGTCGCGGCGGATCAGTGCCTCGCCCCCGCCATCCAACGCAATGCCGAGATAGTCCTTGCCAACAAAACTGACTGTACCCGACCCATGCAGTGCATGTCTTACGCGGCTGCCAACCGCCAAATTCCGAGTATCCAAGTTTCGCTCCCTATTACCGACGAGTGGAAAGCCTACCAGCCGTGTGGCTCAGAGGGTGAGCCCAGCCTGCTCGGCCACAAACTCACTGGAATGCGTATCTCCGACGGCAAGACCGGCCGCTGTGCTGCTGACTTTTCCTATGTTAAGCGAATACCAATCACGAAAATCGCAAAACATTCGCGCCAGAGCGCAAAAACCCGCACTAATAGCCTTGCTCGATTGCCTAGGCTGGCTCATCTAACGAGCCTTTCCTGAATCACAATGGCCGCTCGCTCCCCTGATGTGGAATATCGCCATGACTCCAATGCTCGAATACTCGATTCCCATCGCGCATATTGCCGACGTAGTCCAGCAGTTGCGTGCAAAAGGTAAGAACGCTGCCTTTGCGGTGCTTATGTTCGACCCGCCAAGTTCTCTGCCAGGGTCCATAGGCTCAACCAATCTGCAATATTCAGTTGAGAACGACTCAATCGGCCTGGACTGGATATTGATTGGCCCAAGAAACATTGCCGACAAGCAAGCTCTCGCCGAATTCATGATGGATCAAGGGTACGAAGTTGTCGAAAGGGAAATGAATGGGGTGAACTATCTCCGTGTAGAAGGTCATGGCATCGCTGACCTTGGCACCCTCATAGTCACGAATTTTTACCAACTCCAACCCCAGATGGAAGTCGGGCTACTGACGGCCGATTTCGACTATGAGCCAATTCACGACTGCACAAGAGGGTTGGAATTAGTCCGTCAGGCTGGGGCGCAACCAAGATTCGCGGCAGAGGTAGAGCGGGTAGCTGCCGTCTTACGTTTGATGGCTGGGAAGACGACCAGCAACTACGGAGAGGGTACCGTGGCTTGGGTCGAACTTCGAACAGAAGCGGGGTTTATCGGATTCACCGATGTGGTAGATGACAACGACAGTCATCGACTATTTTCAGAGGTTTCATCTGGGCAGCTGATCCGAGAGATCGAGAAAGGACTGACCGAGAACTTCGGTATGGATCTGATCCCCGCTTGCGGTTTTGGTCGTCCCTACCAGAACGGGAGCAACGCAAGGTGGTTTGTCACAGATTACAGCGATGAATGGTTCAACGGTCTGGCCGAGTTTTCCGTCGGGATAATGTTCTTGCTCTTTGGTCAGCGCTTGGAGGATCCTGTGCAAGTCGACTTCTTTGTTCCCGGGCCCGACTTGGACAAGCTGCCGAATTGGGATGAACTACCTGAAGCATTTCAAGTTCCATATTGCGATTTCAACTCTCGTATTTACGCTGCCATCGCCAAGTACCACAAGCTGATGGCCTCGGATGATGGCGAACCATTCGACCCGAAAATTGGTAACCCAAACGACGTCTGCGACGAGATGCAAACCGTTCTCAAAGATTATCCAGCCTTTGTGGGTAAGCTCGGAGAGCTAGGCGCCCCATACGCCTACTTTCTTTCCTACGCCCTCGATAATCAGACCGAGTTATCGGAAAGCCTGAACACCTTGCGTCGCCGCTACCGCGCGCAGATGTTCAACTGATTGGCATTGGCACGAGCAGTCGAACTAGGGCTACTAGCCCTGGATACTGTAGTTCTGGCAATTCCTGATAGAGGTGCGATGAATGAACGAAGAAGAAAGGTGCAGCCGCAGGCGCGCCCGGAAGGCACCAAAGCGACGACTTAGTTCGGTCTTCGTGGTGAAGCTTAGAGATGCTTCTTGTAGTACGTCCATTGCAACCGGGCGAGGATTCCCAAGATAGCCGTCAATGGCAGGCCTATCCAACGGACATCAACGGATGCCGGCCCGAGCAGGCCGATCAAGAGGCCGATTACCATCAGCGTGACCTGAAGGTATTTCGCGCGGTGGTAAAGGCTAGACGGATTGCAGCAGGCCGTAATTGCGACAACCGACCAGACAGTTGCGCTGATCGCAAAGGAGCAATTCCATGACTCGGGCTGCGGCGCCATTGATATGGCATTACTCGCCTCCGTTCTGCTCAGTCCGGACGCCTTACTCTGGCCGCTAGACAAGAAACTCGGCGCCTTGGCGGCGCGCTTGGGCGTGTCCTTTGTCGCTCGCAGCCACTAGCGGTCGGCGTCGTCATGAAAAGCAACTGCCCGCCGATTTGACGTGCGCCTCCAAGCGGAGGCGATAGTCCGCGATAGATCTCGAAAGACCCCTACTCCCACTCAATCATCAACGGCGCTTGCAAACCGTTGTCGCGTATAAAACTTTTTTCGGCGAGTAGCATTTTTACCGTCAGATTTACCGTCAACTTTATCTGATGCCCAAAAATAGCTTTCAGCATCTATCGAGATGTATTGAGGACAATCGACGCCTTGGTACGTGCACCCTTCGGGATCGTTCGGTATCTATCGGGATCAATCGCTAGCAGTACTTTTCTCGCCATGTTTGCTTTCAGTATCAATCGAGGACTATCGGCAGCGCAAATCCAGCGGCAGAAAAGCACCCTACGCGACCACTTCGAGACCACGCTTCTGCACGAGATTTAGCAGCTTCAGCGCGGTTCCAGTGGGGCGCTTCTGACCGATCTCCCATTTCTGTACGGTCGAGACGCTGGTATTCAGCAGCGCCGCGAATACCGCCTGGCTGACACGAGACTGTTCCCGGATATTCTTGATCTTGCTGGGTGACAGCGGTTCGACCGGTAGCAGACACAGACGGTCGAATTCTCGCAGCGTGACCTGATTCATCACTCCCGCAGCATGAAGCCCCTTGGCCGTTTCGTGCACGGCCTCAAGAATTGCCGACTTAGCTTTGCGCATCGTAATTTACCTCCATCAATTCGCCTGCACGTTGTGCGGTACTCAGACCCGGCGGCGACAGCGACAACAGGTGCGAGGCCATTTTCTTCAGGGCTTCTTCCCCGTTCTTGTCGATATTGCTCCGGACATCCTTTGGAAAGCCAAATATGAAAAACCACTTGCTGCCTTTGTTCGTCGCCACCAGCGTACGAAAACCGCCGCTCTTGCCCTGTCCGGAAAGGGCAATGCGCTTCATCAGCAACCCGCCGCGGAGGTCGGCCTCATAGGGGCCAGCCTGCATTTCGCGCACGGCTTGGCACAGAGCAAGCGTGCTCAGATCGTGCTTCCTGGTCCACCGGTCGAACTATCTAGTCTTGTAGACCGCCATCCGCTCCTCCGTAGCTACTTATAGCACTGCGTGCTATACTTTGCAAGCTCCTTAAGTCCAATGAAGGCTACTCCGCGGCCGCGCGCCGACAGGACTTCTGGACACGTCGCCACCACCTCGCCATCGCAGCGGCGCGAACCTCCCGGAAGATCGACGGAGCCTATCAGGATGTCCTGACGTAGGCGCGCCAAATCGGGGACGCAGCCACTTTCATGGCACGGATCAATCGACCCGGTTCGGCGAACGACGACATGCGCTTGGTTCGTACGCACCTTCGCGTCTCGGTTGGCCGAAGCAGGTGGGCTTCCCTTCCGGAACTACGCTGCCAAACCAGAATTGCCCGTAACCCCTTTCAAGCGAGGCATGTAGGCCTGTTGTGCGGCCACGCTCTTCATGGATCGGAGGTATTCGGCCATGAGGTCCCAGATCGGGCGGGTGCCCGCCGGATGCTCCTGCACGCTTGCCCAGCCAGCGACCTTGTACTTCTTGTATGGATCAAGCGGCTTGCCGCGTACCCGGAGATCGTCGATGCGCTTGCCAATGGAAGCGTTGACGTCCATCGAATACGTCAGGCCCCCAACACGTACCATATCTCCGCCCTGCTGGTAGTAAGGATCCGGGTTGTAGAGATTGTCCGCGATATCTTCAAGGATCGCCTTGATCTGCGCACCGTCGATGTAGTTGAGCGTGACGGTTGGGTAGGTAATTGCGGTCTGGGTCATTAGGTCTTCCATCGTGATCAGGTCGCCGGGGAGCAGCGTGGTGCCCCAGCGAAACCCCGGGGAAAGAGCGATCTCCGCGTCCTGCAGTGCGAGTAGGCCGTCGACAATCAACTGATCAAAGGTGCCCCCGAAATTACCGCGACGGAAAAGAAGGGACTCCGTGATGGCCAACTTCTCCTCGAGCCGCGCCCGGTACGGCTCCCGCGCCTTCTCGATGTAAGTTGCCATTTCTCTGTCCGGATCGATGAGATTGCTAAACACGGGGAGCAGATTGAATCGGAAATCGGCAACCCTACCTCCCTTCACATCGAGATCAAGAACTGCGAGAAATTTGGTATAGCAGCCGGAGTTGATCACCAATGTCTTGCCCGATTCGTTGGCAATGATTGACGGCGCCGGCATTCCGTCGTGAGTGTGTCCTCCAAGAATTGCGTCGATGCCGGTAACGCGTGAGGCCATCTTTAGATCCACATCCATGCCGTTGTGCGACAGTACTACCACGACCTGCGCACCTTTTCCGCGGACCTCATCCACCAACTTCTGCATCGCGTCGTCGTTTATGCCGAAGCTCCAGTCGGGAATCAGGTGGTGAGGATGGGCGATGGGGGTGTACGGAAACGCCTGACCAATCACGGCGACCGGAATTCCGTTGACCTCGCGCATTGCATAAGGCTTGAAAATACGGTCGCCCCAAGTCGCGTCAGTCACATTCTGGGCGAGGAACTCGATGTGCCCGCTAAGCTCTGTCCCCACGATTTCCTTCACACGCTCGGCGCCGAGCGTAAATTCCCAATGCCCGGTCGTCATATCGACGCCGAGGAGCTTTTGCGCGTCCACCATGTCTTGCCCTCTGGTCCAAAGCGATGTAGCTGAGCCCTGCCAAGAATCGCCGCCATCGAGCAATAGGCTTCGGTTTGGCCGCTCTGCGCGGAAGCGCTTCACCAAAGCAGCCAAATGCGCGAAACCGCCAATCTTGCCATAGCGATGTGCGGCTTCCTCGAAGTCCAGACAGGTAAGCGCGTACGCCTCGGCGCTCCCGGCTGGAATACCAAACTTTCTCAAAAAAGCTTCGCCGACAAGGTGCGGGGCTTGCCCTGCAGCCGATCCCACCCCGATGTTGGCGCTCGGCTCACGGAAATACGTGGGCAGGAGTTGAGCATGGGTATCTGTGAAGTGCAGAATTGTGAAATTTCCGAATGCCGGAATTGCGTAAGGGTCGGCCACGCGACGGGACGCCGCGCTGCTGCCCAGCGGTGCTCCTAGGCTTGCCGCACCGATCGCGAGCATATGTATAAATTCACGCCGGGAAAAGCTCATGCTCGGGCTCCATAAGGACAATAGGCTCTCAGTTCTGTTCATGAGTAGCCGCTCCATGAATCGCGCTACGCTATCGAAGTACGTTAATCAACTGCATCATTGTTATCGATCGAGCGATAAGAAGGGCTTCTACGGCGTGTCCCCTTCCCCACACGCGGCCCGGTGCAATCCGCTTGCTTGCCAGCAGAGTATTCGCGAAGCGCGAGCTGGGTCGCACTACCTCCAAAGGTCAACTGGTACTCCGCCTTGCCGCAAGCGATCGGCGCGGGAGCGGATGAAGCGTTGGAAACTTGGCTGGCGCTGGTAGGCGCCAGATGCAACGTAGTCCATGACCGACTGGACATGAAAGCTTTTCAGCATCGCCTCGATGCGTATCACTTCCTTGCCCCTATCGAAAAAGACGGCGGTTGGGACATATGAAACATTCAGCTGGTCCGCCCAGGCTCGCGCCGTCACGCGCGCACCGTTCGGCGTCACCACTGGCGTGTTGCTCCAGCGGTCAATCTGTACAACCCGCAGGCGCTTTAGTTGTTCTAAGGTCGCAGGCTGTCTAAACACGATCCGGTGGAGATCCTCACAACCCGCGCAGTCCGCCTGCTCAAAGAACACCGCGAGCGGCTTTGCGGGTACTGACATACGTAGGTCGAAGGGCGCCTTCTCATAGAAATTCTCCGTATACAGGCCGCCGGTCGCCGGCTGTGACGCGACCCGAGCTAGATAATTTTGGAATGGCTCCGATTTCTCGCGCCGCTCAGCTACGTATCGCAAAGCCGCGAAGAACTGCCGCGGCGCATAATAGCCATTGATCCTCAGCAATAGCCTGCCGTCTCCATTGAAAAATAGAATCGTAGGGGTAAACCAAACCTTGAGTTTCGTTCCGAACGCCTTCTCGCTCAGCGTCTCGCCGGAGAAGTCCTTCACCGAACGGTCACCCCAGAGGTTGATCTCGATTGCGTCGAAGTGCTTTCTTGTGTAATCGACGATGTGCTTTTGGCTGAAGTTGGTGTTGAACAGCGCTGCGCAATAAGGACACCCGTCTTGGCCGATATAGACGAGGAGGCGCTTTCCCTGGGCCGTGGCTTCCGCCGCATCCTCCTTCATATCCAGGAACGAATTCTTGAACCAGGCCGGGATCGTGAACTGCCCGGTCCCGCTAATATTCACCTTCTCGGCGAACGCATCGGTGGCCCCGATGCCGAGCAGCACGAATGTGAAAGCTACCGCAGTCGCAGATCGGTACATGCTCCGATATTCTCAAATATGCAATTCGCCGAACAGCGCTAGAAGTTCAACCTTCGAGCATATCTCCAAATAGCTCGCGCACCTTGTCCTTCGCTCCGGTGAGGGCTCATACGGGGGCTCTGGTTGTAAATCAACGCCGATGCGCAATAGCTGAGGATGTCTCGGTCGACTGTGCTTCTACAAGGCGCAGCCATCTAATTTGTTCCTCATTTATCCGAATCTCCGGTCGCACTGCGCGCACCTGTTCCATGGCGTTAGCCAAAGTAGATCCTCCGACAAGGAGTAACGCGATCGCCATGGTGGGCGCCCGTCCGAAGCCACCGCCACAGTGGACATAGACCTCGGCACCCTCGCGGTTTGCTTCTAACCACCTTGCCACTTCCGCGAGTTGCTCGATTGTCGGTGCGCAGTGATCGGGAACTGGGATATGACGCCGCTCAATACCTAATTGGCTCAACCGCACGGTGTCCGCCTCGTCGTTCTCGCGCAGATCAACGACATGGGTAATCCCTGCCGTGAGGAAGCGCTCATACTCGGCCGCAGTCAACGCACCACCTAGATGAAGACACCCGCTCACACGATCGATGCGATTTTTTGCTTTACGCATGGCATCGCGCTGAGACTCATCTTGCATTTCAATATTCATCATTGCGTGTCCTCTTGCTCAAGTTGTATGCTCGACGTGCGTTTCCCTGCATTGAATTACTATTGCGATCGCCATCGGCACTTTACCACATATCGATATCGTAAACCGATATCGTAGCATAACCGAAACAACAATCTCATTTCTGAGCACATAATACATACGACTCTCGCCTTCGATGCAAAAGGTCACCTGCTCACGTATCCGTAAAATTTCGAAAAGCGTCTGGCTTACGATCGCAAATAATCTGAAAGCCCGAAGTCGGTAAATATCTTCCTGATTCGTTTGATCTCGTCATATAAACTGCTGCGAGGAATACCGAGGCGCTCACTTGCCTGCTGAATACTGAGGCCCTCCTCGCCGAGCAATCGGCAAAGACGCTGCTGCGCAGGCGTCAATTGCGCTATGGCCTTAGCGATATCTATTCGAGCGTCACGGTTGCTATGCTCGGTAGCGACTCCGGTTTCGGTGGCACGGTGCTCGTCAATCGCATCCATGACGAAAGGCGCGTCCTCCGCGCCGCCTACAGGTTCGTCTATTGGGATGCTCAGATAGGTCACCTTTCGCTTGTCAGACTCATGCTCCCGGACAATATCCATTAGCTTATTCCGCACAACACTCACCATGAATGTGCGATGTGAGGTTTCGCGCGCCGGGTCAAATGCTTCCCGGACACGATACCAATGAATGAGGCAATCCTGCAGTAGATCCTCGAAGCCTTCGCGTTGAAGACTTTTCCAATGCGAGCGGAATTCACCGACCAGCTTTTTAGCAACCGCAATCTCCCACCCCTCGAAAAGTCCTCGGTAATCCGTGCTCATCCAGCCCTCCCCCACACGCCGTGTGGTGGGGGCTGGATGGAGAGCTAATCAGAATGACCTAAGGCGGAAGCACGAGGAGGCTCAATAGAAGAACTGGTGCGGCTAAGCAACTTCCGCATCACACGCTTGAGATAGATTATTTTTTATGGTATTGTATAACGATATCGCAAGCCGATAACGTTATATTGAACTAGATACAGAGAGGAGAGCAATACCAATGCAGCATTCTTCTGCACCGGCGAAGCACACCGCAGTGCATCCCTCGGTCACGCTCATCAGCATCTTTTGGATATTCTTACGACTTGGCTCCACCTCGTTTGGTGGACCTATCGCACATCTGGGTTATCTACGCCACGAGTTCGTTGAGCGCCGAAAATGGCTCGATGATGAGGCCTATGCTGACCTTGTCGCGCTTTGTCAGTTCACACCGGGTCCGGCGAGCAGCAAGATCGGGATCGCATTGGGCGCCTCGCGGGCCGGCGTTGCAGGAGGACTCGCCGCCTGGCTCGGTTTTACCTTGCCCTCGGCCTTGATCATGATCGCTTTCGGCTACGGCCTACAGTTGATGCATGGAGCGACCGAGGCCGGCTGGCTGCACGGTCTGAAGATCGCTGCGGTCGCAGTGGTTACGCAGGCCGTGTGGAGCATGGGACGGCAGCTCTGCCCCGATCGGTTGCGCGCATCGTTCGCGATCCTCGCAGCCCTGTTGGTTCTAATATCGTCGAACGCACTCGCGCAGGTCGGCGCGATTATTCTTGGCGGTATCGCCGGCTGGCGCCTATTGCCTGCAACCACGATACCGTCTTCAGGCCATCTCCATTTCCGGATCAGTCGCCGGGTGGGTTGGTCAGCGTGGATTATTTTCTTTGGCTTGCTCGCGATTCTGCCGGTCCTCGCTCAGACGACTGGCCAGCACGCTATACAACTTTTCGACAGTTTCTATCGTGCAGGATCGCTCGTCTTCGGCGGCGGGCACGTAGTGCTGCCGATGTTGCGCGCCGAAGTCGTGCCTTCTGGATGGCTTACGGACGGTGAGTTTCTCGCTGGCTATGGCGTAGCACAAGCGGTGCCCGGTCCATTGTTCACGTTTGCCGCATATCTGGGCACGGTGGCAAAAGGCGATCCGAGCGGCTGGATTGGCGGAGTGCTCACGCTTGTTGCGATATTCCTCCCGGCGTTTCTTTTAGCGCTGGGCCCGTTGCCGTTCTGGAACGTCTTGCGACTGAAGCCCTGGATACGATCCATCATGAGCGGCATTAATGCAGCCGTCGTCGGCATCCTGCTCGCCGCACTGTACGACCCCATCTTTACCAGCGCAGTGCGGAATCCAGCTGATTTCGGCTTGGCATTGGCAGCATTTGGATTGCTCGTCTTCTGGAAAACGCCGCCATTGTGGGTGGTTTTGTTTTCAGCAATAGGTGGCGAAGCCGTTGCTCTTATTTGGTAGAGCACCTGTTAAAGTTTAGCTAACCAATGGGGTCGAGGCCATTCCTATTTGTCTTTCCGTGGATTGCGCGCATCGCGGTAGTCTTGACCGGTCTCCTCATTATTGGGGCATGTATTGGGACTCTCGTCATTGCTCTTGCGTATCCCAATCTGCCGGATCTGTCGGCGCTGACGGACTACCGACCAAGCGTGCCTCTGCAGGTCTATACGGCGGAGGGGGTACTGATCGGCGAGTTTGGAATAGAGCATCGCTCCTTGGTCTCGATCCGGGATGTGCCGCAGCAGCTAAAGAACGCGATCGTCGCCGCAGAGGACGATCGTTTCTATCAGCATGGCGGCGTGGACTATCAGGGCGTTCTGCGCGCCGCATACGCAAATCTGGTCTCAGGTGGGGCAAAACAGGGGGCAAGTACGATCACCATGCAAGTGGCGCGCAACTTCTTCCTGTCCTCCGAGAAGACGCTCACCCGCAAACTCTACGAAGCGCTGCTCGCATTCAAAATCGAGCAAAACCTAAACAAGGAACGAATCCTCGAGCTGTATGTGAACCAAATCTACCTTGGCCGTCGCAGCTATGGCTTTGCGGCTGCCGCCCAGTCATATTTCGCCAAGCCGCTTAATGAGCTTACCCTTGGCGAGTGCGCAATGCTCGCGGGCCTGCCGAAGGCGCCATCTGCGTACAACCCTTCAGCAAATCCGCAGCGCGCCAAGCAGCGGCAGCAATACGTGTTGCGGCGCATGAAGGAGCTTGGCTACATCGCGGAGCAGCAGTACGCGGATGCGCTGAAGCTCCCGCTGAATTTCGCACACGGCGCTCAACAGCACCCCATCCATGCGGACTACGTAGCCGAGATGGTTCGACAGGCCATCTACGAACGGTATCCGCAAGACGCATATCGCTACGGCTTTCGCGTCTACAGCACGCTGCGTGCCGCAGACCAGGAAGCCGCGTACCGGGCACTGCGCGACGCAGTGATCGAGTACGATCGGTTGCATGGCTACCGCGGCCCTGAAGCCCAGGTTCAGCTTCAGGCGCAAGCGAATGAGGACGACTTTGACGAGGCTCTTGCGGATCATCCAGACAGCGACGATGTGCTCGCGGCGCTGGTTCTTGCAGCTGATACCCGTGAAGTCAAAGCGGCTCTACGTGACGGGCAAATCGTTACGATCTCGGGCAACGGCCTGCGCTTCTCCGCCCGCTCACTTGGGGATAAGGCACCGTCTGGCAAGGGCATCAAGCGTGGTTCGGTGATCCGCGTCAAGAAAGGCGGTGACAGCCTCTGGGAGATCGTCCAGTTGCCCGAGGTAGAGTCGGCGTTCATTGCGATTGACCCCTCGGACGGGACGGTACGTGCCCTAGTCGGGGGCTTCGATTTCGGGCGAAACAAGTTCAACCACGTAACGCAGGCCTGGCGTCAGCCAGGATCCTCGTTCAAGCCGTTCATCTATTCAGCGGCGCTTGAAAAGGGCTTCACGCCGGCAACTATCATCCCGGACGAGCCGATCGTTCTCGAGGCCGAAGCCACCGGCAGCCAGCGCTGGGAACCGAAAAATTTCGACGGCAAATTCGAGGGGCCGATGAGAATGCGAACGGCCCTGGCAAAGTCGAAGAACATGGTCTCGATTCGCATCCTCCAGTCGATTGGCCCGCAGTACGCGCAGGACTACGTCACGCGCTTCGGCTTCGATGCAGACAAGCAGCCGCCTTTTCTCACTCTCGCTCTCGGGGTCGGCTCCGTAACCCCCTGGCAGATGGCGCGCGCGTACGCGGTATTTGCGAACGGCGGGTGCCGTATCGAACCCTACTTCATCCAGAAAATCGTCAACGACCGCGGCGAGACGCTCGGGACGGCAGAACCAAACCGCGCCGATAACGACTGCCAGCGCGTTATCGACATGCGCAACGCATTCGTGATGGACAGCATGATGCACGACGTCGTGCGCTACGGCACCGCCGCTCGCGCGATGTCGCTCGGGCGGGACGATCTCGCGGGCAAGACGGGCTCGACCAACGACTTCGTCGATGCGTGGTTTTGCGGATTCCAGCCGACGCTGGTCGGCATCGCGTGGGTCGGCTACGACCGGCCTCGTTCTCTCGGCCGCAACGAGACCGGCGGAAGGGTTGCATTGCCGATCTGGACTGCCTACATGAGACAGGCGCTCAAGGACACTCCGCAGATGGCGCTACGTATGCCGCAAGGGATTGTCCAGATGCCGATCAATGACGGCGGTCCACCTGTCTTGGGAGGGCGCGCTGAGTACTTCTACGAGGAATACGCCCCGGGTGTAAGCAGCGCGTCGTTACCGGACAAGCCGATTGGATACGAATCTCCCAATTCGGGCGAATCCGCGGCGGGTTCAATCCCCCGCTCTGATCCGTGAGGCAATGATCATTTATTTCCGAAGGATTACATCATGCAATCGAAGCAGATGACTCGCCGTCGTTTCATCAAGCTTGCCGGCGCCACGACAGGGGGTGTACTGCTCGGCTCGCGTCCCGGGTTGTCACAGTCCATGATGACGATGTCGCAAGGCTCGAATTCAAATGCTCCCGCTACCGGATTTGTGTCTCCTGAAGGTCCCGCCGATTACACGATTCGGATTGGCGCCGGCATGGTTGAAGTGGGCCCGCAGCGCATTCTTTCCACTACCACTTACAACGACCAATTTCCCGGTCCACTTATCCGACTGAAGGAAGGCCGAGCGGTGACTGTGGACATCCACAACGACACGGATACGCCGGAGCAACTGCATTGGCACGGGCAGTTTCTGCCGACCGACGTAGATGGCGCGGCGGAAGAAGGCACCCCTTTCATCCCGGCGCGCGGCATGCGTCGAATCACTTTCATACCGGGCCCGGCAGGTTTCCGTTTCTATCACACTCACTTGGCTGCGGGCTTCGATCTGCGATTCGGACAGTACAGCGGACAGGTCGGACCCGTTTACATCGAGCCCAAACATGAGCCGGGCGCTTATGACCGCGAAGTGTTCCTGACGTTGAAGGAGTTCGAGCCCTTCTTCATGCGCGGTGGCGACATGGCGATGGACTTTCTTGCACCTGCCACCACTATACCGGAGCTCAAGGAACAGGCGGAGAAGGCTGAGCGAGAAACAAGAGGAACGCCGCAGGGCTACGAGGTCGGCTACCAAGTGTTTACCATCAACGGTCGCATGCTGGGTCATGGTGAACCGATCCGCGTCAAGCGCGGGGAGCGCGTGTTATTCCATATCCTCAACGGCAGCGCTACCGAGATTCGCAGTCTGGCGTTACCTGGACATGTATTCACTGTCGTAGCGCTCGACGGCAACCCGGTGCCGACACGTGTCTCAGTACCGGTGCTTTGGCTTGGCACTGCGGAACGCGTTTCCGCAATTGTCGAAATGAACCATCCGGGCGTTTGGATACTTGGCGACTTGGCGGACGACGATCGCAACCGCGGCATGGGCATTGTCGTCGAATACGCCGGTCGGAAGGGCAAACCGCGGTGGGTCAAGCCGCGCCCCTGGCGTTGGGACTATGGTCGATTCGGAATCGCTGGAATGTCTGCGTCGGCCCCAGATGAGGTAATCGAGATGACCTTTGCGAAACGGCAAGCTGCAGCGGACGGCTTCAATCTATGGACGATCAATGGCAGGCCGTTTGACATGGACAAGTTTGAGGCAACGTACCACCTGCGCCATGGTAAGCGCTATCGCCTACGCATGCGGAATGCCAGCGACGACGTTCACCCCATGCATCTGCATCGGCACAGCTTTGAATTGACCAGGATTGGCGGCAAATCCACGTCCGGCGTAATCAAGGACGTGGTCATGCTGGGTGGATACCAGGAGATGGAAGTGGACTTTACCGCCGATCAGCCCGGATTGACGCTATTTCACTGCCACATGCAGATTCACATGGACTACGGCTTCATGGCGTTGTTCGATTGTGTCTGAATCATCGTGACGTGCTGGTCAATCGAAAGGAGACGCTTGGATGAAGAACGAAAGAAAAACTGAACTCGTGCTGGCGAAGACCCGCCGCTTGGTTTGACCCGCCCGCGAGTAGTCGGCCACCTTGAGAGCTCCGCCAAGAATCCATGTCACTGTCAAAGAATTTCGAAAACCCGCCGGACCGGGAAAGGCGACAAGATACCGCCCCGGCGACCGCGCCTGCTCGTAACCGTTTCGACCGCATGGAATGGGCGGGCGCGTTCGGCGACTTGGGCACGCTGATTCCATTCATCGTCGCCTACATCTCGCTGCTCAAGGTCGATCCTTACGGCATGATTCTCGCGTTCGGTATTGCCAATATCGGCATCGGGCTCTATTACAAGACGCCCATTCCGGTGCAGCCGATGAAGGCGATCGGCGCCGTGGCGACAACGCAGGCGGCGCAGACCATCGTGATCACCCCTGCCGCCGTGTACGGGGCGGGCATCGTAACCGGCCTAGTCTGGCTGGCGCTGGGCATGACCGGGGCGGCGCGCAAGGTTGCCGACATGGTCAGCCGGCCGGTGGCGGTAGGCATCATCATGGGACTCGGGTTCTCGTTCATGTACGAGGGGCTCAAGATGATGTCGACCGGCTGGCTGCTGGGCGGGATCGGACTCGTCGGAACATTGCTGCTGCTCACGAATCGCGCCGTCCCGGTGATGTTCCTCCTGCTGTTGTTTGGTGCCGCCGCCGCACTCATCAACGACCCGGCGCTGTTGCAACAACTTGCCGGTATCCGATTCGAACCACGGATGCCATCCTGGACTTTCGGCGATCTGACCTGGCGCGAGTTCGCGATCGGTGCCGTATTTCTGGCCCTGCCCCAGATACCGCTGACGCTTGGCAACGCCATCATCGCGATCACGGAGGAGAACAACCGCCTGTTCCCCGAGCGCCCGGTGAGTGAGGACAAGGTGGCGGTATCAACCGGCATCATGAACCTTGTGGGCTCGATGATCGGGGCCGTGCCGATGTGCCACGGAGCAGGCGGCATGGCGGGTCATGTACGATTCGGTGCCAAAACCGGCGGAGCACTTATCATATTGGGCATCGTTCTGGTTTCTGTCGCGCTCTTCTTCGGCGGCTCGATCGAAACGATATTCAAAATATTCCCCGCGCCGGTGCTGGGCGTGATTCTATTTCTGACCGGCGGCCAGCTCTCACTTGGCGTCTGCGATTTCAGCGGTACCAAGAACGACCGCTTCGTCACCTTGACCACCGCGGCCTTCTCCATGTGGAACATCGGGCTTGCCTTCGTGTTCGGAATGGCGCTGTATCACGCGCTCGGGCGCAAGTGGATAAAGCTATGAGCCTACCGGTTGCCGACTGCTGGCGATCACGTATGCAATGCCTTTGGAACAGCTCCTTGCAAATGGAGGTGGTTCATCGATTTCACATCGACTGCACAGTCAACCCATCGAGATTAACTCTTTAGGAGAGCATTGAATTGGAACTCGCGATCATCGCAATCACCGCGTGCTTGGTTTCGGGGCTCACATTGTTTTCTGGTTTTGGGTTGGGCACAGTGCTGACGCCGGTGTTCGCACTCTTCTTCCCAGTGCCCTTCGCAGTGGCGGCGACAGCCGTTGTGCATTTTGCCAACAATCTCTTCAAGCTCGGCCTGATGGCGCGACAGGCCAATTGGCGCGTGGTCGCCCGCTTCGGCGGGCCGGCAGCGCTGGCGGCCATCGCGGGTGCCGGCCTGCTGTCCTGGTTCAACCAGTTGCCGGTTCTGTGGCGCTACTCGCTGGGTGGCGGTATTCACGAGATTACGGCCATCAAGGCCGTGATCGGCGGCCTCATCGCTGTTTTCTCATTGCTTGAACTGTCGCCCAGATTTCAGGTGGTCGCTCTGCCGGAGCGATATCTTCCGATGGGCGGCATGCTGTCAGGTTTCTTCGGCGGACTTTCCGGGAATCAAGGCGCGCTTCGTTCAGCCTTCCTGCTTAAGGCTGGTTTGTCAAAGGAAGCCTTCGTCGCAACGGGTGTGGTATCGGCTGTATTGGTCGATGCCGTTCGCCTCACGGTTTATGGCGCCTCATTCTTAGCCGAGCACCTGGCACGATCACAGGAACTTGTGCTCCCCGTTGCAGTTGGTGCCGTAAGCGCTTTCCTGGGAGCATTTCTCGGCTCGCGGATACTGCGCAAGGTGACGCTTCGTGCGTTGCAGATCGCAGTTGCGACGATGATGCTAGTGATCGGTTTCGGACTGATGTTGGGCCTCGTATAGGGCGGCATATCATAGCGCGGGTGATGGAACTGCCGCGCAACTGCAACGAGGATTACTACACCCGGTAGAACAGCATAAGAGGCAAAGGCCTTGGAACGAACCTCAGTCTTAGAGTAGGGAGCTTCGGCAGCGCGAATGCAAGCTGATGATCGCATTCGAAGCAGAAAGTCCGATCGAGAAGTTCATCGAGAGAACATCGGCGTTCAACCGCGCAGTGTGCCGCGCGGACGAGCGGGTCTGGATGTTTCAGATGCACCTCGAACGTATCGTGTGACACACGCGCGTGACCCCGGGCGTGGCTCATGGCTTCCACGCGAGGAGCGGGCGCGTTCCATTTGTTTAGCGTTGAATAGCAGGAACAGGCTCCGCCATGCGACCAAAAACTGCCAGGTACATTGGTGAAGTACGCCGATCAACTTGTGATGCGAACTGACTTGAAGGCGGAGAAGTCGATCGCGAAAAAGTGCGCCTCGGTGAATTTCTGTTTCGCTGGCGAAGCTATCTGCCTCTGCTTCTGCTGCCCGTACTGGTAATGGCTATGCCGGAGAGCGTGCAGGTCGAGCGCTCGCTCGGCGATACCTGGTCGGCTGTCTGGAGTTGCAAGAACCACCTGAATGTGGATGGGCGCCACAAGCTCAGATTGACGTGGTTCGGCAGCAGTTTCCCCAGCGGCGTACCTGCGCCGATCAGCAAGGCGACACCGAGTGCTGCCGGAAAACCGGGGCGGCGCAGTCCTTCTTTCCGATTTATTTCGCAAATGCCTTTCTCAGCTCCGTCGGAGCGACCAGCAGCAGGGCCAGTACCACTGAAGTGACCAGGTCGACAGGCTCCACAGGCGCGAAGCGCAGCGCCTCGCGCAGCGGCGGCAAGTAGATGGCGAGCAGCAAGAAGCCGATCGCCGCCAGCGCCCACAGGTTCATCACTCGGTTGGCAAACAGGCCGTGGCGGGCAATCCAGTTACGGTCGCTGCGCGAGATGAAGGCGAGCGCCACGTGGCCCACCATCCATGCGGTAAAGGCGCAACTCTGCACGGCCGCAGGCCGCAGTCCTCGCCAGTTTGCCCAGCCGTAGGCCGCCATCACCGCAGCGAACAGCAGCCCACCCTTGAACAGGATCGTGCGTACGGCGGCAGCATCGATCAGCGCAGCGGCGGCGCGGCGCGGCTGGCGGCTGGCGATGTCGGCTTCCGCAGGCTCAGCCACGAAGCCCGCCGAAGCGGCCAGGTCCATAAACAGTTCCAGAAGGATGATCTGGATCGGCGAGAACGGCAGCGGCAGCCCGGCCAGCACCGGCAGCAGGAAGATCGCAATCAGGCCGACCTTGACCGCGAGATAGTAGTTGACGCCCTTGCGCAGGTTGTCGAAGAAGTGGCGACCTTCGAACACGCCGCGGGCCAGCGTGGCGTAGTTGTCGTCGGCCAGTACCGCCTGCGCCGCTTCCTTGGCCACGTCGGTGCCCTTGATGCCCATGGCGACGCCGACGTCAGCGGCCTTGAGCGCCAGCGCGTCGTTGACGCCGTCACCCGTCACCGCCACCACCTCGCCGTTCTCCTGCAGCGCGACCACAAGCCGGTACTTGTGCTGGGGCGTGGCGCGGGCATAGACCGACACTTCGCGCACCGCCTGGGCGAGCGCCGTATCGTCGAGGCGGTCCAGTTCCTCGCCGGTTAGCACACGATCGGCAGGGATACCGACCTCGCGGGCAATGGCAGCGGCAGTGGCGGGATGATCACCGGTGACCATCAGCGTGCGGATACCGGCACCGGCCACCTGCGCCAGCGTCTCCTTGACGCCGGCGCGCGGCGGATCGGCGAAGCTGATGAGGCCCACGAGTTCGAGGTTCTGCTCCAGTTCAACGAGTGGCCGGTTGGCTTCCTGTTCGTCCAGCGCACGGGTGGCCACTGCCACGCAGCGCCGCCCTTGTGCGGTTTCCGCCTCAAGCTGCTCTCGCAGCGCCGCTGGCACCTCACGGCAGCGGGCGGAGACCTCCTCCGGCGCACCGGTCAGGTAAAAGCGCAATAATCCATCAGGGTGTCGCCATATCACGGCCTTGCTCCGCTGACCATTGCCGGGATGGCGCAGGCGTAGGATCTCAGCTTGCGGCAGCGCCAAGCCAAATGCCTTGGCATTCTCCAGTACGGCCTGCTCCAGCGCGTCCGGCACTTCCGGCGAGACCGTGCCGAGCGCGGCTGCGAGCACCATCTGCTGCTGTGCCTTCGGCCACACCGCCGCCACCTGCATGCGGCTCTCGGTCAAGGTGCCGGTCTTGTCGGTGAGGATGACGGTGGCATCACCCAGGGTTTCGGCGGCACGCAGGCGCTTGACCAGGAAGCTCTGCCGCGACAGCCGATAGGCGCCCAAGCCCAGCACCATGGTGATGATGATGGGCAGTTCCTCGGGAATGGTGGCGAAGGCGAGCGACAGGCCGGTGAGGATCATTTGGCGAAAGTCGCCACCGCGGGCGATGCCGATCAGCGGGATGGCGACCGAGAAAAACACCGCGACCCACACCAGCTTGCCGGCCAGTGCCTTCATCGCCAGTTGCAGGGGCGTCTTGGGCGGCTTCACCGTGCTCAGCTGTGCGGCCATTTGCCCGAGGCGAGTCGCACCGCCGGTAGCGGTGACCTCGGCCTCGCCTTCGCCCGCCGTCACCACTGTGCCGGCGTAGACGACATCGCCCGCGGCCTTTTCCGCGGGCAGCGATTCACCGGTGAGCGTCGCTTCATCGACGCTGAGATTCACGGCAGAGATGAGCCGCGCATCGGCCGCAAGCCGTGTGCCGGGCACCAGGATCAGCACGTCGCCCGGCACCACCGTCTCTGTATCCACCGCGATCACTTGGCCGGTGCGGCGCACCCGCGGCTTAGGGGCGGCGATGCGCTCCAGTGCCGCAATGGCGCGCTTGGCGCGAAACTCATTGCCGACCTCGGCGGCCACCAGCAGCCCGATCACCACGAAGATGGTGATGGCATCGCCGAGCCCGCCCCACAGCCCGTAGAAGACCCCTACCACCAACAACAGCAGGATCATCGGCTCCCGGACTTCTTCGGCAGCGATTGCCCAGAAACGCACCGGGCCCGGCGTAAACAGCCGGTTGGGGCCGAGGCGTGCAAGGCGGGTGTTGGCTTCCTCGGGGGTGAGGCCACGCCCATCGGTCGGGTTCATAGGCGTTTTCTCCAGTGTTGTATCAGCGCGCGGTGCGCCCAGGAAGAAATTCAAGCAGTTGAGTCTGATCTGGCGTTCATCGCCTTGATCTACCAAGTCCACTGATAAGCGGCGTAGGAGGAAAACTGATTGGTCTTGTCCACATTCGTCAGACCTCGTCCGGCTGAAAACAGCAAGTGGTTGTGCTCGTCGAAGCTGTAGGTGCCCCCCAGGTTGAAGCCCGTGCTGGAGCCCTCGCCGGGTGCTTGCTCGGTGCTGTGGAATACCTCCCCGCCCAAAGTCAGGTGCTGCGAAATATCCTTTTGCAGCTGCCAGCCGAAGAACCAATGATTCTTGGAATCCGCGGCCTCATTTATCCAATAGCCGCCGCCGCCGTAACTTTGCCAATCACCCCATTTCTTCTGCAGCCACACAGGCAGGAATACCTGAGCGGCACTGTTGCCGAGCCCCTTGTCCGCATCCCCGCTATGGGTGACAACAATTGGAAAGATCCCCATCATCGGGCGGCTGTCGGTCTCCTGCAGAAAGCGGTATTTGGCGCCAAACTCGATGTCGCCCAGCCCGCTGTGGCGGGGATCGTGGGCAGGACTGCTGACCGCGTAGGGAACAATGATATGAAGCTGGAGGTCGGGCGCCGCACCGTAGTTGTATTCGAAGTGGGGCAGCGTTACGTCCCTGCCGTCAGCCGTTTTCGTCTGCTGAGACGCTATGTAGAACTCGTGATGTTGATATTCGACCGGCTCGGGATCGTCCGTGAGAAACGGTGGCCCGCCCACGGCTGGGCGCGAAGCGATCAGCAGCGAGCATGCCACCACGGAGCATGTGATTACTGTTCGAGTATGGGTGTTTATTTTCATATTCCCTGTTGATGGCGATCGCAGCCGGTTTGATGTTCGCCGGCTCGCGCTTGGGGCAGCGTGATGGGACTGCGCCGGTTCATTGCATCGATCGGGACTTGTCGGTTGCCTTGAGTTTTTGGGAAAGCCAGTAGTCAACTGACCAACGGCCGCTCCCAATATGCAACAGATCACTCAACAACACGATCGCACCGATATACATGACGCCGAAGGCCCAATCGCCCTGGGGCTCGATGAGGCCACCCAGGACATCTCGCAGCCAAGCGAATGAATTCGCGCTGTTTGCCACCGCCCGCAGAAAGAAGATAATCAGGGCGGGAAGCGTTGCAAGGCGTAGCGCTGATCCGCATACAAAGCTGACACCCGACAATATCTCGAGCGTGCGCAGCAATACGCCTGCGCCAAGTGCCATGATATTTGCTGTCTGGGCGTCGGCAGCATAAAAAACAAACAGGTGCTGGATACCACCTCCTATCGGGAAAAGCAGCAGCAACCCGATCAATACCCGGGATGGAACAATCCATAGCACTCCTTGCGTCTTGACGAAGTCGGCGCATCCCGATGCCGCGACGAGGCGCACCAGTTGGCTCCAGACAGGGCGTGCCATACATTCCCTCACGTTATCGAAGTTCGATAATGATACACGTCATGCACGCAACCGCAATAGCGTTTGTCGTTTGGCCCAATGAGAAAGGCCTTTCGGCTTCTTCGCCCAACCATCGCCGAGCGCTTGGTATCAAAAGTATCGACCCTGGCCGTCCCTTCCCCTTGCTTGAAGCGCTTGGGACACAAGACGCGCGATCAAAATCGTCGGGAACAGATGCCCAATCACCGCTTCTGCGGCGGCCAGCGAGCGGGCTATCGAACCGATTGCAGTGATATCCCCGTAGCCCACCGTGGTAAGCGTGACAAGGCTGAGGTACAGAAAGCCTGACCACTCGGTGCCATGCGTCGATCCGACGGGGGTAAAGCTGCCAGGAGCAAGCTCTTCGACCAGGTCATAGGATTGTGCCCAGATCAGCCCAAGCAGCAGATACACAACCACGGATCCCATTATGCGATGTCTATCGACTGGGCCCGGTCGCAATACCTGGTGAATAATGCCCCAGCCCAGCATTGCAAGGTACGCTTCCATGATCACGTTACGCACCACATGCGCGGTAGCAGAGGGCATTTGCTGATGCCCTAGCGCAAGTGCAATTGCCATGAAGGCGAGTGCACCACCCGTCCAAGCCGCACGAGGCTGCTCAGTTATTGTCAGGACACCAGCCAGTGCGAACATGGCAAAGCCGAGATCGGGCACCCAGCCGCCTACGAGGCTGTGAGTACGCAATGGCCCCACAACGAACATCAAGAGCGACAGCAACACCAGCAGAGCGCTGAGGCTGGCGTCACTGCGCCACGCTTGAATGAAGCGATGCCGCGCGCCAGTTTTAGGATGCATGCCATCCCTCGCCTTGTTGAGCAATGTGCAATTCTTTATCTCCGGTTCAGGGTTCCAGAGTGGTCGCCGTTGACGTCGGCATCCGCCAGCCGCCACCCAGCGCCTGATAGACGCTGACCGCCGCGCCGAGCCGCTCGAGCTGCGCCTGCACCTCCGCGTCGCGGGCGGCGATCCGACTGCGTTCGGCGATGAGCACCGTCAGGTAGTCGATCATGCCCTCGCGATATTGCAACTCGGCGAGACGATACGCACGCTCGGCTTGGGCCACGGCCTGCTGCCGGGCGTCGAGCGCCAGCTGCGTATTTGCCTGAGCCGTCAGCGCGTTCTCGGCGTCACCGAAGGCCGCGATCACCGCCTGCTGGTAGTTCTGCGCCAACTCCCGGTAACGGGCCTGGGTGTAGGCGAGTTCGCCGCGCAGTCTGCCGCCATCGAAAATCGGTGCAGTGATGCCGGCCGCCAGGCTGTAGATCACGCTGCCGCTGTCGAACAGTTGGTGCAGGGCGAGGCTGTTGAAGCCGCCTTGGGCGGTGAGGTCGATGCGGGGAAACAACGCCGCGGTGGCGGCACGCACATTGGCATTGGCGGCCTCCAGCGCGGCCTCTGCCCTGACGAGGTCGGGCCGGCGCTGCAGCAAGGCGGACGGCAGTCCTGCGGGCGGCATCGGCGCAACAATCCGCACCAACGCCGTCGGCGTCGTGTCGAAATTTTCGGGCACGCGGCCGAGCAGCAGCGCGAGCGCGTTCAGGGTCTGGCGGCGTTGGGTGAGCAGGGTCGGCAGCGCCGCCTCCAGGCTGGCGACTTGGCTCTCCTGCTGCGCCACCTGTAGCGCAGTGGCCATCCCCTCGTTGCTCTGGGCCCGCACAAGATCGAGGGTCGAGCGTGCCGCGGCCAGATTGAGACGGGCTGTCTCCAGGCGCGCATCGAGCGCGGAGAATTGGAAGTAGGTGGCCGTGACGGTCGCCGTAACCCCGAGAGCGATGGTCTCGCGATCGAATTCGCTGCCCTTCAGCGCAGCGGCGGTGGCCAGCGCCTGGTCGCGATTGCCCCCGAACAGGTCGATCTCGTAGCTCGCGGTTAGCCCGGCTTGGTAAGAATTGAAGGGTTTGCTGGTTCGTGCATTGGGATTGCTGCTGGAATTCTTCTGGCGGCCCGCCTGGGCATCGGCCGACAAGCTTGGATAGAGTGCGGCACCAGCAACCTGCGCCAGTGCTCGCGCTTCGGCGACCCGTTCCACGGCGGCCTTGAGATCATGGTTGTTGGCCAAGGCCTCGGTCACCAGCCGGTCGAGGATCGGGTCCTGGAAAGCCGTCCACCAGTCGGGCGCGGGCCAGCGGGCATCCGCCTGGCCCGCATTCCAGTCGGTCGGCGCCTCGACCACCGGGCGCTCATAAGTGGGTCCAACTGCGCATCCGGCAAGTAGCAATGCCGCGGCGAGCATCACCTTTTTTTGGATTTTGCCAATATCGATCATCACTACTCCGTGCTGAGGGCCACCACTGGGTCCAGACCGGCGGCGCGTTTGGCCGGCAGGTAACCGAACACCAGCCCGGTGACGAGCGCGCTGGCGAAGGCGAGCAACACCGGCGGCAGGCTGAAGAGCACCGCAGTACCCATCAACGCGGCCACCGCTGCCACGATCAGACCTCCGGCCACGCCGATGAAGCCTCCGACGGTGCACACCACCAGCGCCTCGGTGACGAATTGAAGCAGGATATGGAAGGCGCGTGCGCCCACCGCCATGCGCACTCCGATCTCGCGCGTGCGTTCGGTGACGCTCACTAGCATGATGTTCATTACGCCGATGCCGCCGACCAGCAGCGAGATCAGGGCGACCGCGCCGAGCAGCAACGTCAGCGTCTGCTGCGTCTGGGCCTGCTGTTGCAGCAATGCGGTCATGCTCTTCACCTGGAAATCCAGGGTGCGGTGGCGTGTGCGCAGCAGCACGTTGATGGCGGCCTCGGTGGCGTCCATCTGTTGCGTGTCCGTGATTTCGACGGTGATGAATTTGAGGTAGCTCTGTCCGGTGATGCGCGCCTGCCCGGTGGTGAGCGGGACGATCACCGCGTCGTCGCGATCGTTGCCTTGCTGGTCCGCGCCTTTCGCCGTCAGCACGCCGATTACGCGCAAGGGCGTGTTGTTGATCAACACATATCGGCCGATCGGGTTGGCGGCGCCGGAAAACAGCACCTTGGCCGTGGTCTGGCCCAGCACTGCCACCGGCGCGAAGCCTTGCAGGTTGGCTTGACCGAAGAACGTGCCTCGCGCCACGGGCCAGTTGTTGGCGGCCGTGAAGTCGGGCGTGGTCGCGTTCAGCGTAGTGGTATAGGTCACGTTGCCGTAGCGCACCGTCACCGGGTTTGCCGTCTGCGGCACCACATAGCCCACGTTCGGCAGCCGGGCGATCGCCTCGGCATCGGCCGGCACCAGCGTCGTCGTCGCCCCGCCGGCGCCACGCACCCCCGGTGCGCCGGGCTTGACCAGCAGGAGATTGGTGCCGAGCGCCTGAATCTGTTCCAGCACCTGCTGGCGCGCGCCGTTGCCGAACGCCAGCATGGCGACGACCGATCCCACACCGATCATTACGCCCAGCAGCGTCAACAGGGTTCGTACCGGGCTCACCCTGAGTGCGCGCAGCGCGGTCCTCACCGAGGCCATAATGTCCAGCATCAGGACCGCCCGCGCGGTTTCGCCATGTCCTTCGGCAGGCGGCGCGCCAGCCCGCTCGGCGTGGGTCTCGCTCGACCCTGTGTCGTCGAGTATGCGGCCATCGCTGATGCGCACCAGGCGATCGGCCTCTTTTGCGATATTCGGGTCATGGGTAATGAGAACAATGGTGTGGCCTTCCCCGTGCAGTTGGTGCAGCAGCGTCATCACCTCCTTTCCGCTCTGGCTGTCCAGCGCGCCGGTGGGCTCGTCGGCGAGAATGACGCGCCCGCCGTTCATCAGCGCCCGCGCGATGGACACCCGCTGCTGCTGCCCGCCCGAAAGCCTGCCGGGCGAATAATCCAGACGCTCACCCAATCCCAGCCGGTTAAGCAATGCACGTGCGCGTTCGCGTCGCGGCCCGGCCGGCAGGCCGGCGTAGATGGCCGGGACCTCGACGTTTTCCTGAGCGCTCGCATCGCCGAGCAGGTTGTAGCGCTGGAAGATGAAACCGAAGCTGTTGCGGCGCAGCTCGGCCAGCGCGTCGCCGTCGAGCTCGGCCACATCGCGGCCCATCAGCCGATAGCGCCCGCCGCTCGGCCGGTCCATGCAACCGATGATGTTCATGAGCGTCGTCTTGCCCGAGCCCGAGGCGCCCATGATGGCGACAAACTCGCCTTCATGGATCACGAGCGAGACGCCGCGCAGCACTTCGACGGTGAGATCGCCCTGCGCGTAGCGCTTGGTGATGCTGTCCAGCTCGATCAGCGGCGTCACGGTCACACCCTCACCGTCCGGCGTTGTCGCCGCCTCCCTTGCCACCCTTACCGTTGCCTTTTCCCGAGCCGTTGCCGGCCGGCGCGCCCGTGGTGCCGACGATGACCTGCTCACCCGCCTGAAGGCCATCGAGAATCTGCGCATTGACTTCGTTCTTGACGCCCGCCGTCACCGGCCGGGCTACCGGCTTTCCGTCGACGAGCACCCGCACGCAATCGGTGTTTTCAGAAGATGAGGCGGCGGGACAGCCCGGGATAGGTGCGCCGCTCTGCCGCTGGGTGGAGGCGAGCGCCGCAAGGGGCACGACCAAGGCACTCTTGGCCTCCGCCACAACAAAGAACACCTGCGCGGTCATCTGTGGCAGCAGGCTGTGGTCGGCGTTCGGCACCTCGAAGTTGGCGTCATAGAAAATCGCACCGTTGACCAGTTCGGGCGTGGGTTCAATGGCGCCGAGCCGGGCATCGATGCGACGATCGGGCCGGCCGAGCGTAGTGAAGTAGACCGGCATGCCGGTCTTCAGCTTGGCGACGTCGGCTTCGGACACCTGGGAGCGGATCACCACGCGGTCCAGGTTCGCAATACGCAACAGGACGGGAGCGTTTTGCTTATTGTTGAGGATCTGGCCCTGATGGGCGATATCCAGCTTGCTCCAGGTGTTGCCGTAGACCGCGCTGGTGGGCGAAATGACTAACCCGGAGATAGGCGCATGGATTCGCGTGTAGTCCAGGTTCGCCTGATCGATCTTGAGCGCGTTGCGCGCCTTGTCGATCTGGGCCAGAAGCGAGGCCACAGTCGTTTCGGCCACGTTCAGATCCGCCCGGCTCTGCTCGAGCGCTTGCTCGGTCGCGCCGCCCTGGGGAGCGAGGCGGCTGTTGCGCTCATAGGTCCAGCCGGCGAGCACGAGCTTCGCCTGCCATCCCGCAAGTTGGGCGTTGAGATCGGTAATCATGGCTTGATCCTCGCCCACCTGGGCGGCGTACTGGGTAGGATCGATTTCCGCGACGGGTTGCCCCTGCTTCACCGTATCGCCGAGCGTGACCGGCAGCTTGATAATCTGACCGGAGACTTGCGCCCCGACGTCGACATATTGTGACGGGACCAGCACGCCCAAGGCCGATACGGTCTCCTGGATGTCACCGCGCGCGACCTTGATGGTGGCGTAACCACTAGCCTGCGAGGTTCCATTGAACCAATACGCCAAGCCGGCGCCCCCGGCAATGACGACCGCAAAGGCCGCCATGCCGAGCCGCGTCAGCGTCTTGCGCGTCATGGCCCCACCGTCAGAAGAGCCCGATGAGAAAACGTACCTCTCATCTCGGTTCCACCACGATCTCACCCACCATATGCTGATGATTGTGCTCGCCGCCAAATGCGATTTGGCCGGTGTAGCCGAACGCGCCGGCCCGATCGGCGATGAATGTCAGGGTGGCGTTTTCGCCGTTTTGGCTCAGCACAGGCGTTGCCAGATTGAGATCGGGTATGGCGAGTCGGGCCGGTTGGCCGCGCTGGTCGAGGTCGAGCAGGATGATCTTCACCGTGTCTCCTTGTTTGACCCTGAGTGTGGGGTTGGGTTGACCGTCGATCGCCCCACCGCGCCCGAAAAATCCGTGGTGGCCATTTCCGGCGGTGAAATACGGCCGCCCGCCCGGCCCCATCTCGGCGCCGCTGACAAGGGTGAACGTCTCGACTTGCGGCGTGGCGGCCAGTACCAGGCCAGCCGGCACCAGTGCAAAGCTGGCAATGAGTGCAAATAGTGCGGTTTTGTGATGGTTGTGCGACATTGCAATTCTCCTAGAAGAAAAAAGAACGTATTACGTCCAAGTTGCGGATCCAAACCCGGCTCGACCACGATTCGCCCCACCATGTGCACGTGGCGCTCGCTTTAGCCGCCAAAGCCGGTTTCTCCGGTATACCCGAAGGTGCCGGTCCGGTCGGCGACGAAACTGAGCGTGGCGCTCTGGCTGCGGGCGGTGAGGGTCGGCGCCGCAAGGCCGAGATCGGGAATAGCGAGTCGCGCAGACTGACTGCGCAGATCCTGATCGAGCCGGATGATTTTCACCGTGTCTCCCCGCTCGACCCTCAGGGTGGGGTTGGGCTGACCGTCGATCGCCCCGCCGCGCCCGAAGAAGCCGTGCGAGGCTGGCGATGAGTCCGAAAAGTGCGGTTTTGCGATGGTTGTGCGACATTGCAGTTCTCCTGGAGTAAGTATCCCGCGGCAAAGCGGGGTTCTAGTGGTGAGGCGCTCAAAGCGGCTATACGGGGGGCGCTGACGCGGCCCCGATTCTTGCGCCACCTTGACGGTGGCCAATCAGCGCCATCGGTTCATCTGCTCCATGCGCGCTTGTCCTCATGTTCCTCATTGCGGATGTCACTCTCGCATCACTGTAGAGTTGAAGATCAGTGCCCCCGCCCCATGCCGCCGCCTTGCTTGCCACCTCCCCCCTGGCCTTTTTTCTGCTCAGGCGTTTGCTTGCGAGATTCCTCTTTGTCCGCAGGGCTCGTATTCACAGAACGTTTTTGCACTTCAGCCCGAAAGGCATTGTGGTCTTCCTCGCTCATCTCACTCGGTTTCAGTTGCATCAATTCCGCCGTGCTCAGCGCGGAGAAATCCCGCGCCGCAAATGCGCTGAAACTGTTCAGGCCCAAGGCCACTGCAGCGACCAGCATAAATTTGTTTCTGTACATATCAAGGTGTTCCTGTTAAAACAAATTGGACACAAACAACGCACTGTCGAGCGGGCCCGCAACCATTCCATGGCACGTCTTGGCGTCCGGAGAGACCGAATCCAAATGGCTCAGCCCTGCGGGACCGGTTGGCTTGGTACCGTAAATTTCATCATTGCCCAGCCTAATTGCCCATTCGGCAACTGCACGTAATACCACTGGGGAGCACTGCCTTGGACCAGCAACAGAGCCCCCCGAGCCCACCTGAGCAATGACGGGAGAATCGGCCTGAGGCTCCGCGCGCACATTCAACGAAGACACCTGCACGGTGACGTACATGGGAGCCGCCTGCGGTTGCACATTTATCGGTTGTGCGACCGGGGCTTCTACAACTCGGTAGCCACCGGGCCCGCGTCGGTAATAAATCCCGTCGACGATGAAGTACGTTATTCCGGCAACGACAACAGCGGCGGCGGCGATCGGCAGAGTGGCTCTAAACGCGCCGACAGGCGCATGCCCTCTTGCGAACGGTCGCGCAAACGACGCTTGCTGCCCAAGCAACAGTGTCGCAGCAACCAAAGCTATGAGTGCGGTTTTATAATGGTGGTTGTGCGACATTGCAGTTCTCCTGCAAAAAAAATGAAAAAGGAACGTAGTACGTCCAAGTTGTTGATCCAAGCGGTCACAGCGGGTATGCGCGTTTCTCGCTGGTGCATGGGCTCGTCACTTTGGTTTAGCCGAGGCAGGCGCATCCGCGGCGATCTTCGGGCCGATCGCCAGCCAGCGAGCGAGCAGCCGGGCTTCGTCCGCTGAGGCAAGCCCCGCGGGCATGGAGACGGGCTTGTTTTTCCCTTTGCCCCGCTGCGCGATCTGCTCGATTTTGGCGAGCGGATAACGCGATCCGACCCCCACGAGAGACGGGCCGACGACCCCTTCCAGCTGCTGGCCATGGCAAGCGGCGCAGGTCTTGGCGTATAGCGCGTGCGCCTGTTGAGTCTCGGCTGACGACAGGGGCGCGGGCGCGATCGCTCTGCCACCGCCGTGCTTACCCTTGGCATGGGCGGGGTGGATCGTAATCCAATACGCTCCGATGGCCAAAGTGAGCACCATGAGCAGCAAGGCCCATCGAAATATACGAACGCTGTGCATGAATTACCTCCTTAATGCCATGCGCTTCGCGCTTTCGATCGTGCCACGGCGGCTACCGCGGCACGCCCGGAGTGTGCGCATCGTGTTGGTGGGTATGAACATCAACGCGTCATCCAGGACCGCGAACGCACCGTCAGCGCCGCATACGGAACAATCCAGAACAGCGCAAAGGTCGCGAAGTACGCGTACGCAACGCCGAAGAGAAAGCTCCACGAACGCTCGCTACGCAGGCAGTAAAGCGAATTGAGAAGTGACACGACGCCGATGCTCGCAAGCAGGCGCAGGATCGCGAGTGGATGGTCGAGCGCGAATATGACGAGAGGCGCCAAGCTCAGGTACGCCAACGGGTAGCGCAGGCAGGCGATCAGACCGTCAACCAGGGCTATCGTCCGCGTCCGGGCCGGGCGCCGCCACAACGTGTGGCTGTAAAATCGCAATTGCTCACGAAGATAGGTACGGCACCAGCGCAGATACATTCGGCAAAGCTTTGCGTATCCGCGGGGCACGGTCGTGAAGGCAATCGCACCGCGCTGGTAAACCGTGTCGTAACCCGAAGCCAACACCAGATTGGTAAGCGCCCGGTCCTCACCGTGGGTGCAGCGGGCGCCAAGGAAGGTCTGGCGCAGCCACGGCCGCAGCAGCCGGCGTATCGCCAAGAGGCGAAAAGCGGAAAATGCGCCGGGGCAGCAAGCCACCGTGCCGTAGGTGGACTGCGCGGCGGGCAATGCGTCGAAAGCCAGCAGGTAGCGCACTTGCAGCATGCGTGGAATCAGTCCCTCGCGCCGGTTCAATACTTCGATCTTGCCGGCGACGGCGCCCACACGTGCGTCTCGGAAGGGGCCGGCGATCGCGAGCAGGGCTTCCGGCACGATGACGCTGTCCGAATCGATGGCGACGACGATCTCGCCGCGCGCGCGGGCAAAGCCGGCAGCCAACGCCGCTCGCTTGCCGCGGTTGCGGTGCAAGCGCAGCGGGACGACCAGTCCGGGATATTGTTCGGCGGAGCACTCGATGTGGTGCCAGGTGTCGTCGCTGCTACCGTCGTCGACGACAATGATCTCGATACGACCCCGCGGGTAAGGCGCTCGCGCTACCGAGTCGATCGTCTCGCGCACCATTCGTCCCTGGTTGTATGCCGGGATGACGACCGTGAGCCGCGGAGCGGTCGCAACATCCGCGGACGCAAAGGGCCGATAGCGGAGCCACAGCACCGCGCGGAATCCGAAGAGCGTGAGGAACATCGCCGCCCACCACACGCTCGGATGTGCGATCAACTGCGCCCACCGCTGCGCGCGCAAGATGTCGATGAGCGGCTGGATCGGCCAGTAAGAAGCGGCGGCGTAGAGCAAAACAAGCGTTGCACAGGCGACGGTTGCCGTTATGAGTCGGCTGTCGCTGAAGGTACGGCCGCTTCCACAGCGGGTGGGGACGATAGCAAGCGGCGTCAGTCCATCCGGTTGTGGAACGGCCGCGGGCTCGGCAAAGTGCGAATGCATGCTCATAAGCGAGGCTCTTCCATTTCAGGCTGAGCGCAGCCGGACAGTGAGCGGGTGGACTCGGCTGTGGTATTGCGGCGCTTAGGGTGGCCCAACTGCCGGCATCCTGAGCCAAGTGAAAAGCAGTTTCTCGTATTCATAGGGCGCTATTTGATCAAGCGCATGTATCCGGGCTTTGTCGTTTTCAGCTGGTTTGTATCGTTCTTTGTCGGCGCAGCACAGATTTGTATCGTTATGTGTATTCGCTCGCTTAGGACACGTATCAATACATTTCCGCTCCAATGGATCATTGTGGTATCGGCGGGTAAGCTGTATAAAATCAAACATGAATTTGTCGCAGTGCCGCCGTCGATCGTGACAGGGAGTAGTGTCCGATTTGTCCGCCAGCTGCTTGCCATGTTGCAGAAAATGGGGTGCTTTCAACGCCTGAGATCCGAATAACAGGAACCTATGATCGTGAAGGAATCGGAATCGCAGATTCTGGTTGTGGACGATGACCGCGAAATCCGCAGTCTGCTCGCCGACTACCTCGAAAAGAATGGACTGAAGACCCTGGTTGCCGCAGACGGGGCATCCATGTGGCGCGCCTTGGATACAGCCCGCGTCGACCTCATCGTGCTGGATCTAATGCTTCCCGGCGAGGACGGCCTGACGCTATGCCGCACGCTGCGCGCGCGCTCGAATCTGCCGATCATCATGCTGACCGCCCGCAGAGAGCCCCTGGACCGTATCCTCGGTCTGGAAATGGGTGCGGACGACTATCTTCCGAAGCCATTTGAGCCTCGAGAGCTTCTGGCGCGCATTCGCAGCGTGTTACGCCGCGCCCAGGCACTACCCGAAAATCTCGAGCTGCCGGCGGCAAAGCGGATAGTTTTCGCCGGTTGGCGGCTGGATCTGGAAGCTCGCCATCTGCTCTCCGAGCAAGGAATAGTGGTGTTGCTTTCCGGCGCCGAGTTCCGCTTATTGAAAGTCTTCCTCGACCATCCTCATTCTGTGCTGAATCGGGATCAACTCCTCGACCTCACGCGGGGGCGGACGACTGAGCCATTCGACCGGTCCGTGGATTTACAGGTAAGCCGTTTGCGGCAGAAACTCGCCGATGACGCTCACTCTCCACGCATCATCAAGACCGTGCGAAACGAGGGCTACGTGCTGGCGGTTCCAGTGGTACCGGAACATTGAGCGTGCGCGACTTTTTCCGCTCGATGGCGGGTCGGATCTTTCTGATTCTGCTGATAGGCATTGTGTCATCAGCCGCCGCGACTTACTTGGTTGCGGTCAGCGAGAGCGGTCGGGAATTCACGGGCGCCCGTACCGAGTTCGCCGTGCAGCGGGTGCAACAGCTCGTGCTATCGCTCGAGGCCGTTCAGTCGCCCGAACGGCCGGCGCTTGTCGACGTGGCGCGGGCAGCCGGATTGACCGTGACTTTGGGTCCCGCCTCGGAGCCGCGTGGCGAGACCGACGCGACGCTCGCGCGCGGGCTCGAGGCGCGCCTCGGGCGCGACCGTGACATTCGGGCGACGACGCTGGCACGATCCGAAGCCGCAGCGGCCGAGAAGGCGTCGCCGGATACTGCGCCTTCCTGGCAGGACGTACGCATGAATCTGCGCGACGGCACCCCGTTGACGATCGAGTTTGCCGCCGCGCCGAGGCGAAGACTGTTGCCGCACCAACGCCAGCTGATTGCATGGGCGGTCTTTGTTCTTTGCATCGCTGGACTCGCCTTTGCTGTGGCCCGGCTCGCCACGCGCCCGTTGCGGCGGCTCTCGCAGGCGGCGGACGCATTGGGGAGCAATATCGACCGCCCGCCGCTCGACGCGACGGGACCGGTCGAGGTGCGCCACGCGGCCGTTGCTTTCAACTCGATGCAGGCGCGAATTCGCCATCACGTGCAGGAACGCACGCAAATGTTGGCCGCCATCACGCATGATCTGCAAACGCCCGTCACGCGGCTGCGCCTGCGGATCGAACAGGTGACGGACGAGCGCCTGCGAGTGATGCTCGCCAGCGACCTCGCCGGTATTCAGGCGATGAGCCAAGAGGGACTCGAGCTTGCGCGCAGCATGGAATCCTCGGAGCCGATGCAGACGCTCGACCTGGATTCGCTGCTCGACAGCGTTTGCGCGGATGCGGAGGAGCTGGGCCAGAAGGTGACGCTGAAAGGCCGGGTGGGAGCCCCTGTGCGCGGCCGGCCCGTCGCCTTGCGGCGATGCCTGACGAATCTCGTGGACAACGCAGTCAAGTATGGCGAGGCCGCAGAAGTGACCGCCACGCGCTCGGGCAACAAGGCGGTCATTTCGGTTCGTGACCGCGGCCCCGGGATCCCGGAGGAATTTCTGGAGGCTGTCTTCGAACCGTTTCGCCGTGTCGAAACCTCACGCTCGCGTGAGACGGGCGGCACTGGCATCGGTCTCACCATCGCCCGCGCCATTGCCGAAAGGCACGGCGGAACCCTCACATTGCGCAACCACCCCGAGGGTGGCCTGGAAGCGGTACTGCAACTTCCGATCGGCCGCTGAGATGGTCTTTAGATTTACTCTTCGAGAAGCTCCCCGAACAATTCGCGAACCTTTTCCCTTGCCCTGGCAAGGGCATGCTTTCCAGCAGGTGTGGCACGGTAAAGTCGACGCGCGCTCTGCCCTACTCGCTCCTCGCGGGATCGAAGGTAACCCTTCTCTTCGAGTCCGTGAAGGATGGGATAAAGCGTACCCGCGCTCAACTTGTAGCCATGCCGCCCCAACTCTTCGATCATTGCGAGACCGAAAATCGGCTCCTTCACCGCATGGTGCAAGATATGCAGCCTGATCAAGCCGGCGTAAAGGTCGCGATCATCTGCGCGTTTGTTTTTTGCTGGAGATCTCATATCCAGTGAAGTTTAACAGCCTGACAACCACTTGGTCGAGGCCATGCACGCATTAGCATGCGACAGATCACGACAGCACAATCAATGCCACAGCGCGAAATAAAACTGCGCCCACTGCCTGATTGTTGGAAACAAGCGATTGGCAAAAGAGGCATATAGTGGCAACCCCTTGCTTAACAGTGTTCCATCAGCGACTTCGGCTCTGTTACCAGGTGCATGCTCGAAAGTCGACCCGCAATCACTTTGCTAGGAATTCAGGGTAGCTTGAGAAGGAACGATTGCCCTTCGCAGAGTTCTGCTTCGCCACGATCGTCTTGGAGATGCGCTGTTGAAGGTATTCGCATAGTGACTCAAAATTCTCAATTGGCAGTAGCTTCCATGGAGCGCCAAATCGGCTTTCGATGTTTACCGAAAGAGCGCCATAGTGGAATTTCGACGCCCGCGTTTTATCAGCGCTTGCAAACTCGTTGTATCGCTTGATCAGGTACTGCACATAACGGCTCTGCTGTTGATCGGCGCCAATGGTTCCTAATGGTGGGTTTACGGTAACACTGCGACGGGCAGTCTTGACATTGATCGTGTGCGCCTGTATCGCGCCGGGGCTATTGACCGCAATATTGCCGGTGTTGTTGGTGATCTCTATATGTTGCAGATCGTTCAGCAGCAATTTCGCGAAAACGCCATCGGTTGCCCGCTCGGGACGCCCCGCCGCGCTCTCGTGGACCGCTTTCATCTCCCGCAGGACTTCTGAGGTATAGATGTCAGCTTGTGTATCGATGACCTTGTGGTGCGATCGGCACAGCAGAATGAGGTTATCGAAACAATTTCGCTCTGCTTCGGACTGAGTTGCTTCGAAGCGCGGACCACCCGCGCTACGGGCGCGAATGTGGCAGATCTCGCCAGTTACCGTACCGGCACTCTCGATGATCGGAAGTGAGCATCCGGGGTATGCACAAAGGTTTCCGGATAGCGCGAACAGTCGCTTGATCGTCCTCTCAGTCGGTTGCACCATTTTGTATCTGTAATCCCTTGGCTCTCGTTGGTGAGGCTGACTTAGCGCCCCGGCCATGCTGCCTGCAACGATTCCTGCTCAACGGCCACCTTGTATTTAGCGACCCAATGGCAAGCCGCCTCCCACCCGCGACGTACACATATTCTTTCGATCACGGATACCTCAACGTCCGTGAGGGGGCGTCGGGCCGTGACAGTATCGAGTCCAAGTGCTTCCGGGGACATCCCGTGCAGTTCGAGGCGCCGCCCTGCGTCATCCACGCAATCCGCCAAATGATCTGCGATACGAAACCCGCCCGCATCAATGTCTCCCCAATGAAACACCCGAGCCTCGTGCGGAAGAGACAGGAGCAGGAGCCGGTAGACGCGCTTCCATGAAGGACTCGGCATGCCGCCGGTGTACAGTAGGATCGCGCTTGGCGCCCCATGACGCCTCGCGACCATTTCATGGAACGTCGTGAGGTTCTCGACAGTCAGCAGTTCGGCGACCGCAGGAGAGCAAGTGAATCCGGTGATCGCCGAAGGAGGAAAGCCCAAGTACGCCGAATCCACCGCGATGTTGCGCTTATCAATGGCCACCTGGATTGCCCCGGCGATGAGCAACGTTGGTGGAAACTTGACGAGCCCGATCTCGTTAAAGACATCTTCCGGGTCGCGGGCTGGAGCAGCGACATCGCCTTGTATCAATACATCGATGAGCGCGGACAACTGCTCAATGCGCTTGCTGTCACCTGTCAACCGGGCACTCAAGCGTCTGACTGGCACATCGGCAGCGACCTGCAGTCTGCAATGGGAAACGACCGACACCGCATCACCCCAGGCGCCGGCGTCTTCCGGGCCGGTGCTGCGCACCTTTGCGCCGCTGCGCCAGAGTTTAAGAACCCTCGCCAACACCGGATACTCCGCTTCCCGCGGTGCAAATAAATCGGCAGCACGGGACACAGCGTCCCAGCGTGGTACGACGCCCAAGAAGCATGCAAGCAAATCTCTGTCCGCCAGCCGAATTCGCTGGACCTGATTTCTCTCCCCTGCGCGGCGGTCCCACTCGATCGTGATGGCGCCCTCCCGCTCGGCAAGCTGAAGGTCTCCGTGGCAGGTCTCCTTCTCCGCGTGTGTCTCGATGCTCGCATACGCCGGCATCGATTCACCCGAGAAGCGCAAAGCGACATTGCGGACGGCCCCCTCTCGCCCGGACGCGTTCTCGGCCCTGCGCAAGAGCTTCTGCAAGGCCTGATTCGCCACGGAATTCATGCAGTGCTGCCGAATTTCACGGCCATTTGCTCGACCAATTGCGGGTTGCGACTGGGCATGTCGCTTTCCAGCAAGCGCCTGGCTTCCTCCTTGACGATCACTTCGGTTGTAAATACGTCGGAACCGAATCGGTCGAGATCGTAGTAAGACTCGAGGACGGGCACCAGTTTTCCTACGTCTGCATCCGGAGCCGCCATCACCAGTTGCAGTCCCAGTGATCGAAGAAACTGTGCGGTGACGTAGGCGTTTTGCGCGTCAAAACCATGAAAGGCTTCGTCGATGATCATGACGGCCGCACCATCGTGCGCCTCGCCGGCCCTGAGGCGGTAGGCATTCGCGAGCGATGCACCGGCAATGACGTAAAACGGCACCAGGTGCTCGCCATTCGATCCAACCCCAAGCCGTTTGCTGAGCGAATCGACCTTCTTGTCGCCGACGCGGATTTCCAGGTCGAAGTTGAATAGAAGCCGGTAGTCTTCGAGGGGGTTGTTTGCCTTGTCTACACCGGTTTCGCAAGCTTCGAGGAACGCGACCAGCTTCTTCTGTACATCGTCTGCAGCCTCGAACAGGGGTGACGATCCAGCCTCCAGAAAGGCGCTGCTCTGGATCAAGTCATATAAGGACTTGTGCGCCAGAGCCGGGTTCGCGACGAACCGATATTTCTCGCCACCTGTAAACTCCGGACACGCGCGCAGTATTCTGTTCAGGTCGTCGATGTCGTGCTCTACGCGTTTGATGGCTTCGCGCATGCGGTACGCCACGTCTGCCCGAAACGACTGATTTGCTGCTTCGCGTGCCTGTGCCGCCTCATGCTCGTACTCGACGAGCGTCGATGCCGTGAGCTTGCGAATATGCGACTTGACCCAGACGGCCGCCTTCCGCCAGTCACTGCGCTCATCCACGAGATTAATCGACATCTCATTGATGAACGTGCTGAAATCCGCTTTCGCTGCCGCCTCCGCAGTTACGATCCGCCCGTTCGCTGTCTTGACCTCGTTATCGAGATAAATCAAGGCGGCGGCAGGTCCTTCGTCCTGATTGATGCGCACCGCCTTGTCGTAGGTGCCTGTAGCGGTCTCCGCGTCATAGTCAATGTCCTTAATCGACGCGTCGTAGTCCGCCTGTAGCTTCAACAGCCGGTCCTGGGCGTCCCCGAGATTAGTTCTGGTCTCGTTGAGAACCCCCGTTTTTGTACCCCGCTTCTCCGTGAGTTCGAGGAGCGTCCGTGATGCTTCGTCGGCAGCGTGTTTGGCCTCATCCACGCGTCGCTGGAGATCACGAAGATGCACCGGCAGATCCATCTGTGCGGGGTCGATCGTTCCTTCCAGAGACCGCTGTGCGGTGTGCAATTGTGAGAGCGACTGCTGAACTTGATCTGGCGTTGTCTCCCGCAGAACCCGGGCCACACGATCGGCCGCCTCCACAGTGAACCGAAGTCGCTTCTGAGCCTCATCGTCAGCGCGCGTTGCCTCGATAACCTCCGCTCGCAGCGCCTGCCGCTCCTCGGCGGAGATCTGGGCGCCGAGCACCCATTCGGTAGACGAAATCAGTCTGATCCTTCGAGTACCCCCGTTCGCGCTGAGCATGCCGTCGCGGGTCAGTGCGCGATCGTGTCGTTCAAGCTCCTCCTCGGTATCCACCTGCCGCATCTGCCCCAGCAAGCGACGAAGGTAGGTGAGCGCGATGCCATTCGTGCTTTCGAGCAGCGAGGCCACCATAGTCGATTCGAAACTGCGCCCCATGTCGCTCCGAATGTGCGCAGGCTGCACGACGGTTACCTCGTATAACGGACGCTGAGCTTTGCGCAGGATTCCGACCGCGTCTCTTTCGCGCCCATACGCAACCACCAGGGCGTATCGGTTTCGGCCAAGAAACGATTCAATGGCGGCCTGCCATGCAACATCCTTGACCGTGACGAGACTTCCGACGGTCCGGCTCTCGATCCCTTCTGCTCGGAACATCGCGATCGCCGTGGCGACATCGCCGGAGTCCTGCAGTCGTATCCCCTTCTCCGCCGCTCTCACTCGTTCAGTCGCGCCACTGAGGCGCCTTGAGGCGATCGCCGCCGCCTCTTCGTGTTGACGCCGGATGTCTTCGATGGTTTTTTCGATTCGTTTGAGTGCCAAAAGTGCTTCCGGGAACGCTTCCAGGTCCGGACAATCTCCTTTCTTCGCGCGCGCATCCCATTTGGCCGCCAGCCGTTGAAGTTCCATTGATGAACCGCCATTCGCCGCCCGACTCACTTCGTGTGAAGCATCGAGTGCCTCACGAATATCCAGCGCCAAGCGATCCACCGTACGCCGTGCGTTGGTAACGTTTGCCTGCCAGGCTGCCCTTAGTTGACGCGCATGCTCCGGATTTTGCGATGCCGGATCGGCGTTGTAGGCGGCGAGCAGATTCTGATGATTGCTACGAAGCTCTTCCTGCTCCTGGGAGCGAGCATCGATGGCCGTACGCAGTGCGTCGATCTCGTCCGAGAGCTCCTGTTCCTTGGACAACAGCTTGCCCACGTGGATGTCCGCGGATTCGACATGGAGAAGGAGGCGGACTGCGGCCGAAACAGCACGTGTCCGGTATTGCGTCGCCACGCCGTTGAAGCGTTTGTCGATGTCGCTCAGGCGCGCGATTTGTTGCTTGACCTCCTCGATCTGGAGTACGAGAGCGCGCACCGTCTTGATGTGTTTCAAGGTGCCCTGCTTGTCAATTGGCTGAGCATCGACGAGGTAGCCTCGAAGGTAGTCGTTGACGCTCTGGATACCCTTCAGGCGTAGGCTTTGCGCCAGCGCGCGCAGGAACTTATCCCTGTCGATGGTGCGCCCCCTGTGCTGGAGCACATGCAGCAGCTCGTTGAGGTATGTCTCCGGCTTCGCTGTCAGGGTTGGTGTGCGACCGGCCTGCTTCGCTAGCCTCCGTGCCAACGCATCAAAAGTAGGCCAATCAAGCGGCGCCTTGCCGCCATCGTCGAGGGCACCGAGATGGTCCTCCAGCGCTAGGCGAACGCCGGGCAGAATGTACAGGCCAAGGGCGCGATGGTGCTTTTCAGTGGCGACCGAATGGAGGCAGACGCCGGCACTCACCACGTCGGCCGGAGACTCACCCTCGAAAACGAGAGTGATATATGAGAGAGCCTCGTCACGTTTGCGAGCCAGGACTCCCTGATCACCTTCGCCCGAACGCACGGTGCCGAGGGCATAGTCCCTGACGGAGCGTTGATCCTTGTGGACCGACTGCGCATTGAAGTGCATGTGATTGCCATGGGCACCGACGAGAGCGATCTGTACGGCGTCAGCCAGACTGGTCTTTCCTGCCCCGTTGGGACCCAGGAAGGCGGTCCCACCCTGGCGGAGATTGAATGTCTCGTAGTCCCAGAATGAGAACTGGACCAGATGCATCGCGCTAAGCGTCTTCACGGGCGGCCTCCTCTGCGTTTCCTACGGCGTCATTGGCAGGCCGACTCGTAATCAACGACGACTTGAGATGTGCCCCGAAGCGATTGGCGGCGTGTTCACTGAGCACCTCGGCAATTGCAGGAAGAATGGCGATCGCAAACGGTTGTGGATCGCCTTCTGGCGTGTCGATCAATTTGGCCAGGCCGCATCGCGATGCGGCTTTCACCAGGCTCTTTACTACGCTCTGATTCTTTGTTTCCAGCGTGCGTCCCGTCATCGAGCGATAAGTTGCGACCAACTCCTCGACTCCGACTACGGCATCCCCTTCATCAGACAGTTCTCCAGCACTTCCACGCAGGTGATAAAGCTGCCGGAGCACGAGCAGAAACAGGGTGTCCTGGGTGTCGAGCGGGGTATGTTTCACTACTTCCGGAACGACATAGCAGAATTCGAGACGTTCGTTGAATCCCAGGCGCAGCCCCATGAGTTCCACCGCTTCTTCGAAGTCGCGACGATGGGCGGAGATAATCCGAAAGGCGGTGCTCTGCAGATTGAAACGCGCGTAGAGGCATTGGTGCACGATCAGTTGGTACAACGACTGCTTGAAATCGTCTACCGTGTAGATACCATCGGACGCCTCTGCCAGTGATCTCCAGTTACGTGGCATCTGGTGCTCTCCATCTCACTTCGAAATTGGGTATATTGAAATACGGCGTATCGGCCCGACCGCCCTCTATCAGGGATACTTCGAATCCCAGACTGCGCAATAGTGGATTGCGGCGAACCGCAGCCGGGTTGCGGCTGCTCATTCCCGCCAGGCGCATGAGCGCGAGAAACGAAACAGCATCTGCGACACTGCCGACCGGAAGGTCGTGCGCGCTGACCTTTACGCCCTGAGATAGGAATTCGCGGACGTAACGTCGCACTGCTGCCGGTGTCGTATCCCGGTGTTCGATCATTGCCTTTCGCAAAGCGTGCAAGGCTTTCTCGTGGGGCGTCATTTCCCGCTTGCGCAAGGCTGTGCGTTTGGGCGCGAGCGGAGCCTCGACCGGAAGCCTCAGGCGGTTGTCACCGATCAATGGTGCGGGCGAGAGGAGCCGTCCCTCCACTGGAAGACCACAATCCTCGGCTTCGATGATTGCACGAACAGTGTCGGCAATCACCTCTTCGATCCGCTCAGAAGCCTTCAGTCGGTAGCCAAGATAAGCGACCGCGCGCTGTGTCGCGGCGTCCATTACGCGGTCCATTCTTTCGAGAAACTTTTCAACGTCGAGGAGACGACGGAAGCGTTGCACGTCACGTTCCAGCAGTTCCTCCTCCTCGCCCGGCCTGTTGCCAGGAAGTTCGGCGTAGCCTTGAAGAAGCGCAGTTCGGCCCGGCCCGTCCAGAGTCACGGCATTGACCAGTTCGATAATCTCGTAGCGCAGGCGCAGCGGGTGGTTCTCCGTGCGAAGTTGCTTGAAATCGCGCACGTACAGCTCGCTGATGTGCTCACTGAAGAAGCGCCTGACGAAGACGGGGGTTTCGGCTTCCTGTGTCAGTTCCTTCATCAGATCGCGGACTCGCAGTGTTGTCGCGTTCAACGAATTAATGAGCCGCACGCAAAGCTGTGCCGCGCTGATGAAGCCTCCCGCCTGCCCTTTGGGATCCTGCGACACGCTCTTGAGCTGGTTGTAGACAAGAAGGACGTTGCCCCCGAAAAGCTGCGGCCCCTCAGTGACGAACTGCTGAACGGTGTCAAAAAACCTTGCGACGACAGGCCGCATACTGACGAATCGACGCAGACCCACCTTCTCCTCCATGAGCCATCCGGTATCCACAAGTCGGGCGAGCAACTGATTCGCCTGAATCGATAACGGCGTGGCTACCGCGGGCGTAGGCTCATCGCCTTCGTCCTCCCACCCAGCGTCGAGGAGAAATCGTTCGATTTCCTTCACCACTTGGTCATGAAGGTAGCCGTCGGGATACGGGGGCACGGAATCAGGCCCGAAGTACCGATCGGACAGGCGCACGAGTAAATCCCACGTGCGTCGGTTGTTCCGCCCGGTGAGCGCGCCGAAGAGCCCTTGGGGTACTCGATCGAAGAGATTCATGCTTATCCTTTAGGATAATTTATACTCTACACTAATTTATACTCTACACTAATTTATATTGCAAGCTAAATTAGTCTGTAGGATAATATTGACATGGACTCCGCTGCAGATCGACTTACCGACCTAGAAACCGTCCTCCTGTGGGAAGGCGAAATTGATAACTTCCGTATCCGGGAGCTCCTTGGCGTCCAGGCCGTCTGGGCAAGCCGCCTGATGGGCGCCCTGCGCAAGCACATGGGTGCTCGCGCGGCGCGATCGACCGCACACGCACCGCTGCGCCTCGCCCCGGGACAAGCAGACCGCGAGCGACGGCAGTCTCCGGATGACTACCTGCGCATCGTGGCGGGGGCACAGATCGCCGCAGACGGTGAACCGCTACTTGAAGACGCGCGACGTGACCTCTCGGTCGTGGCGCCGGAGACATTCGCCGCGGTTATACAAGCCATCCGCAAAGGAATGGGTCTGCAACTGGTCTATCGATCAATGAATCATCCCGCCGGCACCGAACGCCTTGTCTTCCCCCACGCCCTCGTCCGAGCCCCACGGCGGTGGCACATGCGTGCATGGTGTTCAGAACGGCGTGATTTCCGCGACTTCACTCTTGGCAGAGCGGCAAGAGCGGCACTCGTCGAATCGCTTGCGCCTCATCGGAGGTCGGAAGACAAGGATTGGAATGAAGTCGTCACGCTGACGGTGATCGCACATCCGGATCTCACCGTCGAGCAACAAACGATGATCGCAGCCGAGTACTTTCCGGGTGCCAGTGCGCGACAGTTGAGGGTGCGGCACTGCCTTGTGGGTTACATCATCCAGGATCTGCGATTGGCAACCAACGCCGACAAGCACAAACCGCCGGAGTATCAGTTGCTAGTTAGCAACGCTGAAAAGCTTCGCACCGCCATCTGGGCGGAATAGCAGGCGCAGACGATCTAAAGCACGTCACATATGCTGTCCATTGCCACCCATGTCCCGCGTCTTCCCGAAGTCGCCGAAGTAGTGGAGGAAGGTTTCGTAGAGGAAATTAGGGACGACGCCACTGGAGAGATTTACAAGTCGGCAGATTTCCTGCGCCGTGAACTCAGAGAACTCAACCGCCTGCGTGGCGAGCAGGAAGATCTTCTGAGCGCCGGCAAGCCGCGGTTCCGATGCTCTCATTGCGAAGTCGGGGTGGTTCTGCGCTTGTCCGCTCTTCGGCGCTGGTATTTTCGGCATGATGAGGAAGACGGTTCGTGCAGATACCAGACCAAAGGATTCCTGTCGCAGGATGATCTAGATGCAAGGCGCTACAACGGCCAGAAGGAAGGCCCGCAACACATTCGAATGAAACGTCTCATCCGAGAAAGCCTCCGGAACGACAGTGCATTCGAACCACAGTCGATTCTGGAGGAAGTGCGGTGGCGAGGAAAGGTCAAGCCGGGTAGCTGGAAGATCCCTGATATCCAGGCAACCCGAAACGGACTCCGGATTGCATTCGAGATCCAGCTGTCATCGACCTACGTCAACGTCATGCGACAGCGCCGGTCGTTCTATCTCGCGGAGGGTGGCCTCCTCTTTTGGGTGCTGACGCGGGTACGTGAGGAAGACAAGCGACAGTTTCAAGACGATGTTCTTTACCCGAACAATTGCAATGTCTTTGCGATTGACGAGGAAACGGTCGCGTTGTCAGCGGCGAATTCAGAACTAACGTTCCGATGTGGTTATCTCGAACCTGTACAGGATGGGTGGACGCTCAAAGAACGCTGGTGCGAACGGATCGTCAGATTCTCCGAACTCACGCTCGATCCGGCCAATCAGCGCGTCTACTACTTCGACTACGACAATGCGCGGTCCGAGATCGAGCGAGCGATGCGGACGATTGATGGCAAGTGCATCCTTGATGAATTCGAGTCCCTGTTGCGGTTCAGAGCAAACCAAGACGGAAATGTACTGGACAAATGGCGAATACTGAAACGCTCTCTACCGGACGCGTTCGCCTGGCCGCTCGATCTGTATGGCGGCGGCTTTTTCACTGCAGTGGACATGTACCTCTCCGCGCGTTCTGGACGACCGGTCGGATGGAACTACCAAAGCTTGATCCAGAGCGCACACCGCTGCGTCGATATCCGTCCAGATTTCCTGCCCCTCCTCGAAGCCTGCTTCAGCGCCTTCGGGCGTAGCACCATCTTCACTGACGAACGCTATGCTGCGAAGTGGAGCGCAAAACGTGCGAAAGCGGTGGTTGATGCAGTTGTCAATCCTGATACCAGGACGCACCTGCTCAGGCTGCGCCAATATCGGCCAGCCATGGAATGGCTAATGCCAGAGGCCAAGCACGGAATTGCCGCGACTCTGGCACAGCTTGATCCGCCCTAGCCCGGCGATTCGCGAAAATCACCGACCATCACGGCAGTCGTTCGCCCGTGCGCCGCAGCGCCTGCCGCGCGTGTTGCATCAGGAAACCTGCGAGATCAGCGACAATCATTTCGAGCGAGGGTACTTCTGCAGCCAGGTCCCTAGCGAATGCTTCCCACTGGCGCTGTTTTGTCGCGTCAGTGGAGAAGGCCGTCGTCAGCGCGTCGGGCAATTCTTCCGGGATAGCGGTTCCGCGCCGCTCAAATGTCGCAGCAATGGCGCGGCCTAATCGTTCTGCATCAAAGGCGTAACTTCGACTCAATATCCAGATGTCGTAGTAGTCCTTCATTCGGGTGTTGGCAAGGCCGAACAGAACCATTGCCTGAAATTTCTCCGCTACAACCGTTTCTCGCGGGTACGCGCGCAACCGGGGCGCAGGAAGATCCAGCATTACGGGCAGGTTGATTTCTTCGACCCCTGGTTCGGTCGCGTCGCCAAAACCGATATCGATGACGACCGTAATCCGCGCGCCGGCCAACCGCGCAGTCGTACGCAGGCGAAGGCCGCCATATTCAAGTTCCTCCCGTATCAGTTCAACGCGCAACGCATCGACATCAAATAGGATTCCGTCGTTCTCCTCGACTGCGCAGATCTCGCGGAACACCGCGAGCATGGGCTCCGGCGCCGGATCGCCGTAGCCGAGTAGATCCACATCGCGTGTGGGACGATGTGGATCATCGAACCAGGTCGTCATCAGCATTGCGCCTTTGAGGACGAAGCGGTCGCGGTGCGGCGTGGTACTCAGTCGATAGAGCAGCCGTTCGGTCGCGTACCGTGTGAGGAGCAGATCGAACGCCTGTCCTTTTTCTCGCGCCAGGTTCAACAGCCGAGCACGAATCGAGGCACCGGTGTCTCGGGTTTGCTTAGCCATCTGAAGTTAACGCACTCACGTACGGTTCCATGATTTTCCACACGCGAGCATCGCGGGCGTATTTGGCGATCTGCGCAGGCGTGGCTTTCTTCTTCCGAAGCGCTTCGCGCAGACCTTCCAGTGCGACGTTGACACCGATGGTGCGACGATAGCGAAAGAGATCCGCGATTGTCTTGGCGATTCCGAAAATCGGGACGTTGACGCCGTCGATGGTGTGGTGCTCGACGCCTGTTCGCAGATGGATGCTCGGAAAATGAGCGAAGCGTGCAGGCGGGTACAGGAATTTCGGGCGCCAGTCTTTCGGCCCGATGGCAATCCATACCTTTGCCGGTATTTGGTCGGTCAGCTCGTGATAGGCCAGCGCTGAAGTGAGACATATGACGCCCTTTGGCACGAGCTTTGCCGCTTCGGCCAGGGTGTGATGCGCATCGATCGACGCATTCGGAAGCTGATACAGTCCGCGTGCGAGCCGGACAATTGCGCCCTCGCGTTCAAGCCGGGAGACGGTGGATGCGGTAGCGCCCTCCGCGATCAGTTCGCTTAGGCGCGCCATCCCCTTGGACTTTAGAAATGCAAATGCGCGTTCCCGTTGAGTGACAGGGGTCTTGCGAATCATGAGATACAAATCCTCGGTTAATAGCGAATATTATCCGATGTTTTGTATCATTGGCCAGTCATTTTCAGGTGCCTCCTGATCCCTAACAGGCTGTTGAAATACGTCTGAATTTTAAGTCCAACAGAGCGCACAATGAGCAGAAGGACACCATTGATACGTCACTTGCACCCGCTCGGAGCAGCTTGTCGTGGTCAATTCCGTCGGTTGCCCTCGCGATGTGGCTCATTACGTTGCTCCTTGGGGTACTGCGCCCAGCATTCGAGCCATTCGCACGATGTTGCTCGCTGTCATCGTCAGTTTGAAGTGCTGATCAACGCGCCGCACCCCGCGGTATATCGTCTGGCGGATGCGGCCCACTGTCTTGCCCCAGCCGAAGTGCTCCTCGATGCGCTTGCGAATCGTCTGGCTCAGCCTGTAGCCCGTATGACGCGTGGTGCGCGCATCGATCGCGCTGCCTCCGCGCCGTGTGTCGTTGCTGGCGACATGGGGCGTCACGTTGCGCTGGCGGCATGCGGCGACGAAGTCCTGCGTGTCGTAGGCCTTGTCGGCACCGAGGCTCTTTGCTTGCATCCCCGGTACAGTATCGAGCATCGCGAGCGCGGCTTTGCGCTCGCCCATGCCATCGGCGTGCGTGACCACCGCACCCACCACCAACCCCGAGCGGTTCTCCATCAGCACATGGCCCTGGTAGCAAAGAATGGCCGCTGTATTGCGGCTCTTCCTGAACAGTCTGGCATCCGGATCGGTGCTGCTCTGGTGTGTGTCGTTGGTGCGAGGCTTGCCCTTCCAGTCGGCCTGCGCGTTGCGACCCGGCCCCGAAGGCGTCTGGTCGTTGCTACCGTCCTTGGGCCGAAAGCTCTTGTGGCTCGCCCACGCCTGGATCAGCGTGCCATCGACCGAGAAGTGCTCCTTGGAGAGCAACCCATTGGCGTCGGCAAGTCTCATCACCTCGGTGAAGAAGGCTTCCACCACGGCATGCTCCATCAGGCGATCCCGGTTCTTGGAGAACACCGAGTGGTCCCACACCGCATCGTCGATCGCCAGCCCCACGAACCAGCGAAACAGCAAGTTGTAGCGCAGTTGCTCGCACAACTGACGCTCACTTCTGATCGAATAGAACACCTGAAGCAGAAGAGCGCGCATGAGCTTCTCGGGCGCAATGCTTGCGCGGCCCGTGTCGGCGTAGATGTTGTTAAACAGCCCATTGAGCTGCGCCAGCGCCTCGTTCACCAGCGTCTGGATCGAGCGCAGCGGGTGATCCGCAGGCACAAAGTCATCGAGCTTGGCCACCGTGAACAAGGTCTCTTGCATTCCATCCGATCCGCGCATCGCATTCACTCCTGAGCTAAATCCATGAATACGATATTGACCATCTCAAACACAAAAAGTGCACTCAAAATCAAACGAATTTCAACAGCCTGCTAAGGCTTTGTAGCGACTACAAGCCCGAAATAGCAGGCTCAACGGCCGTGACAGGCCCCACAAGCCGGGTTTCGTCGCACTCGACGACCATGTGCGAGGCTCAGCTCAGCACCATCGGATGCGGCCGTTGCGAAGCCAGAAATGGGAACGGCAGCCCTTCTGCAGCCAGACCGAGGGCGATAGCGTCGGCCTGCCCTTGGCATCGACGGCGACGTCCCAACGCGGCTTCGCCTCTGCCACGACGAGGAGTTCGATCACATGGCCGCATCCGCACGGACAGCGCATTCCGACGCACCAGTCTTCACCATCGTCGCGCGCGAGTACCACATCGCGCCTGGGCATACGAGACGGCAGGCTGTCCCCCTTAATAATGCGCAACCTGCGACGCGGGCCGAGCCGCGCCCAGACGTTGCGCCACCAACGCGTAATGTGCACTGAGATCGTCATCGCGCAGGCACCTTGAGCGTCGGCAAACCCAGCAACGGCTCGACATCGCCACGCGCAACGAGGAGATTCGGCGCACAGGCAAATGTGCCCTCGGCGAAGTACTCCTCTTCGCACGCGGCCAGACTGAACTGCGTGCGCGCATAGAGACGGTTGGACTCGATACGGAATGGATACGCGCGCGCGATGAACTCGTTCACACAGGCCGCCGCCGCGCGCATGTTGAGAGAGATCACGGCCGGCGCTTCCTCGACGAGGCCTTTAAGGTAGCCGGCCTTGAGTTCTTCTTGATGTGCCTCTGGCGCCACCTTGCGAAGGTACTCGCCGCGCAGACTCTCCGGCGTGTAGACGCCGCGGTCCTGCAAGGTTGAGCCGCCGGGGTGAACATAGTCAATGCGGCCGCATACGTCGGCGATCGCGAATATATCGCCCTTCTTGCGAACGGGGATGACCACTCCGACATCGAACAGCGGCAGCAGGAACACAGCCGCGATCAGGTCGGCAATATGGCGGGCTTCGAGCGTATCGACACAGCAGAAGATAACATCGCACTGGGCAGCCGCAAGGACCGCATCCCGCGTGGCGATGGAGGCCGGCACCGGAATGACGACACCCTCGCCGCGATAAGTGGTCACGGCTTCGGCGAACGCCTCAACCTTCAGGCGATTCACTTCGGCGTCTGCACGCTTGGAATTGAGGATACGGTTGAGATTCTTCAATTCGAGGCGGTCGAAATCGACGACCGAGACTCGGCCGAAGCCTAGCCTGACGAGTTGCTCCCCGACGATCGAGCCAGTTCCGGAGACGCCAATCAGCAACGCCGAGAGGCCGCCGAGTTCGGCAGCCATGCTGCCGGTGAAGGCGACCGGCCGGTCTCCGGGACCAGTGAGCGTGGCTTTGTCGTCCCACCAATAGCTCAGATCGTCGCCGGCGACCGTAACCAGGTTTACCGGTCGGTCGCGGATGCTTGGGTCATAGAGGCGGGCGCGAACCGCACCGTCAGTCGTCATGATGGCCGAGCCGTGTAGCGCGCCGAAGGCCTGGAACAGGCTTGGGATCACCGCGCGGTCGCTTTCATCGTCCGCTTGGGAAAACGCGAATAGACCGCCGGGGTGCGAGTGGATGAGGACGATGGTAGCGCCGCTTGGCTCCGCCAGGTCGATCGCCTGTTCGAGGTATTCGCCGGGCCAAGTGATGGCGTCGCGCTCTCGGCGCTTGCAGGCTGCGTACGGCACGAGGATGACGTTCCGGACCAGAAGGCGGAGCCGAGGACCGGGCGTGCGCGTGCAGACCAGGATAGCGGCCGCTTCTAGGCCGTCCGGTGGAAAGAGGTGGCGTTTTACTTGCCCATGAACGGCGCCGCTGAAGGCCAGGGTTGTCTCGGGAATCACTCGCCCACCTCCTTGGCGAGCGCGGCGTCGACCAGAGCGAGCTGGGTCATTACGTTATCGGTGGTGGGATTCCAAGGCGCCCCGGCGCCGCGGTTCCGAGACCAACCGTGGAACTCGACGCCGAGCAGGACACCGCGAAGCTGGGTGCTCTCGATCGTCCGTCCGGAGGACAAGGCAAGCGGCGGGTAAGCGTAGAAGCCGTAGATCTGCGCGCCCGGATAGTTGGGCGGGATCTCCAGCGCGATCTTCGTGTGCGCGACGGCGTAGCCTGCAGGGAGCGGATAGTCGTGAAGAAGGAGCCAGCGCCGATTGACCTCGACGATGGTCTCCCAGCGTAGGCCGAGCCGATTGAGATGCGCCTCATCAACGTCGAGCAGCGCGAAGTCCCGGCAAGACGCCGTCGGTGCCTCGCCGTTGTTGACGTCCTTCGGCGTGAGCCGGAGTTTCTCGATGCCGGGCGTGCGCAGGTCGATCTCGGTAGTGAGCTCGACCGGCCGCTTCGGCTGGCCGGCGATCTTGAGGAAAATCTGCCAACCCTGATCGGGGTTGAACCCCGCCCGAACCAGCGCTTCGCGCACCACGATGGTCGGCGCGGTGACCTCCAGCACGACGCCCTGCACATTGAGTTTCCACACGAGCTTGCGACTGATGAACGACTCGACGCCGATGGCGTCGAGGTCGACGAGATCTTGGTCGTTCACGAGGCGATCCGGCCTATCCTGTTGTTCGAAGTAGATCGACTTGTCAGCCGGCACTTCGCCGATCTTGCGCAGCAGTCCTCCCGAAACTATGCGGCACGGCCAGTCAAAGCGCTGGCCGTCGATCGTCAGACGGTAAGCGCGATCGCTTTCGACGATAACGAAGCGCCGCTCCGCGCTGCGCAAGTCCACAGTTTCCGCGGGGCGAAGGTCTTCTAAGTCGCCGTTCGCGAGTACCTGCAGCACGCTTACATCGTTGACGGATTTAAAGCCGGCGGCGAGCGCGAGCTGCGCGCCGGTTGGTGTGAAGTCGTCGACATGTACCTGCCGATAGGTCAGCGTCTGATCCGCCACGTCGATGGTAAGGTGGGTTGCGGCACCAGCGTCTTCGAGGGGAATGCGGCTTTCGCCGGTAGGAGTACTTGTTTGCATATGATTGCCTTTCTGGCGGCCTCTGCGGGATTGCAGGTTTCTGGCCTTCAGTAAGTCAATCGCAGCGGATTTCAGGACCGGAAAGGCGGGTCCACCTTTTTTAGGGTGACAGGACCGTCCGGCAGGTCACCGCAGATGAAGAAACTCGGGCAGCGCGGGCAAGTGCGCGCTTCTATTTTTGGAGGAAAATCGCCTGAACGGACGCTGCGGACTATGTCTTGGACCTTTTGGCGTCGAGTCTCAAGCTTTTTTGCAGAAATCGACATCGGTTCCGTCGTCTCGCTGGTCAAATAAGTCACTTCGACCTGCGCCTGACCGCCGTAGGTCTGCACCGCGGCGAGATGAAGTATCGTGTATTCGATGTCGTCAAAGGCATTGGATCGCGGCTTGCCAGTCTTGACCCGCCGAACCACAACCTGGCCGCGTTCACCTTTGGCCACACCGTCTGGTTTAACGAAAATATCGCCTTCCGCCCAGCCCAAAGAGATTGGCGTTACAGGAGAACGTATTCCAGACCTTCGTGTTTCGATGAGGTAATCTACCAAGCGACGGCCGATGCGACGGTAGTCTTCTGCATACCCATGATCCACCGCACCTTTGACTTGCCATGCTTCCTCGAAACGAGCGCCTAATTCAATTTCACTTGGGTCCGTGGTTTCATGGACGGTCTTCAGCCAATCAAATACGTCGCTGACCACGTTGTGCATCTTCATGAAAGCCGTTTCCGTACGGCGTCCGCCAAGCTTGAGCACATGTGTGTACAAGAATCGGCGTGGGCATCGATCGAAGAGGTTGACCTCGCCGTCAGTCCAGATTGGTTTTTCTTCCCAGGCAATCCGAATTGCTGTAGCCCCAGACTCTGCCCTCTTCCGCTGGAGTGGATTTTGGGGCCGGACAACCAAATGATCAATCGCGGGAATGAACTTCGAAGGGTTTCGCCTTTTGCCGTCGGATTGAACCGAGGACGCATAGAGAACAAGTTGGTTACGGGCACGCGACAGTGCGACGAAGAACAGGCATTCCTCCTCCTCATCGTGCCCTGCCTTCACTGCCTCTAGCCCCGTCAAGCTGCTGGAACCGTGTATCAGGCCGTCGGGCGGTATGCAACGCGGTGTCATGTTATTGCGTGGCAAACCGGAGGTGACCATGCCTGGAATATGCACGGTGTCGAACTCAAGACCTTTGCTTGCATGAATCGTCATCAGCCGCACGGCGTCGATGCCTTCGGCGACCGCCGGCAGATGGCGCAGGCCGCGATCCTCCGATAGCAGGACGAGCCGACGGATTCGATCGAGCATACGGACGCTTGGAATACCAGCGCCCGATGGCTGGCGGCGGCAGAAGTTGAGGAACTGCCACAGCGCAAGGCCTTTCATCCGGCTCTGAGGGTCGTCCGCAAGGTGTACCGCCTTCGCGAGCCCGATCCGGTCAATGACCAACGTCGTCAAGATCGTCCAAGGGTTTCCCGTGGGATTCACACCATCAAAGAGACTGGCGATACGCCCCAAGGCGGTTGCGCTGTCCGCCGTCAAAGCCAGTCGAGTTCCTGCCTGTTTCCAGTCGAGGGCCGCTGCACCGCTTTCCCTGAGGTGAGCGACGATTTGCATGACATCCTGCAATGGCATTGGGTGCGCCGACATCGTGGCCGCTCTGATGAGTCCGACGGCATAAGGGTCGGCCAGCATCGAAAGCAAAGCGAGAAGGTCTTTGATTTCCGGCCGCTCGAAAATGCTTCCCAGATGCAGGACCGGAATGCCCCTCGCCTCCAACCCTTCCGCGATATTACTTAGGCGTGCATTGGATGCGCAAAGCAGCGCCTGCTTGCGATACGGAACTCCTGCGTCTTGCTGTGCTTGGATCGCGGCAGCAATGGCTGAAATTTCGTCGTCAGTTGTCCCTACCACCCGAAACTCCGTTACTGCATTCGAAGGTTCTCTATGAGCAGTTAAGCGCAGTGGTAGAGCGCCTGCCGAGGCTTTCATCGTACCGGCGAACGCGGTGAAAACGTCGATAACTTGCTGCGTGGACCGATAGTTCACACATAGCGGGCGTGTCTGCGCTCCAGGAAAATCGACGGCGAACTGTGCCATGTTGGTGGCCGATGCCCCGCGAAACCTGTAAATGGATTGTCGTGAATCTCCCACAACCCACAGATTCTGACCATCACCTACGATCGCCTTCAACAATCGCACCGATGCGCGATTGACATCCTGATACTCATCGACCAATACGTGCTTATGGCGCGCCCTCAAGGCGTCTCTCACCTCCGGGTCAGTTTCAACCAGCCTTACTGGTTGAGCCACAAGGTCGCCAAAATCGATCATGTCTCGTGATGCCATCAAACGTTCGTAGGTTTCGAAGAGCAGTGCTACCTCCAGGCACTTCTCCGCACGAATGATCGCTTCGGCATCTTGGGCAGCCTTGCTTGCCATGGTCTGCGTCAATGCCCGATACCCCGCCGCATCCACGACCTCGTCCTTGGCACGCGAGATCGCACTGAGCATGTCACTGAGGTCGAGCGCCGGGTCCCAAAGGTTTCGATAGTGACGCAGCGGAAGCCGAGGCAGTTCGTCTTCAAGCAATTCGATCGCCTCTGAGCGATCGATGAGACGCGGATCGGGAGGCAGACCCAACTTGTCATGAAAGCGGCGGACGATGTCCAGGCCGAACGCGTGAAACGTACCGATCCACATCGCCGCGGCAGCCGTTGGATTGCTCGCGGCCAGGCGCTCGCTTAGCTCATTGGCCGCTTTGTTCGAGAACGTGAGGACAAGTATGGATATGGGGTCCACACCGTCGGTAAGCAGACTTTCGATGCGACGCACAAGCGTTCGCGTCTTGCCCGTGCCAGGCCCCGCCTGTAGTTGAAACGCGCTGTCGCGGTGTTCTGCCGCCGCGATCTGGCTCGGGTCGGGAATCAACGCAGCAGCGGAGGCCGCAGCCTCCGTGTTGGAAATATACACTGCCGGCAGCAACAGCGCGTCCAAAAGTTGTTGCTGAACCACCTGCAATGGTATACCGAGGCGATGGGCAATCTCCATCGACGAAAGTCCATTGCCCACATGGAGATCTCGGGCTACCGAACGCGGCAAAATGAACTCACGCGCAAAGAGATCCATCCGGATCTCCCTGCGCTCTCGCGCGCCATAGTCGAGCACTTTTTCGATGCCAACCGGCGCGTCTTCGACGGACCGGTCAGGTTCAACCTGCACTGTTACAACGTCTTGTGCGGCACCCTCCAGAACGACATGCCCGAGTTCATGGGCAATTAGAAAGGCTTGGTCAAATTCGGTGCCCGTTTCCTCATACAGAATGATGCCAGCCTGACTGTCGAAGGCCGCGCGGCCGCCTTTCAACTGCGAATCGCTCTGCGATACGCCATATACGTCCAAGTCGCGACGCGTCGCCGCCCTCCTGACAAATTCCAGCAATCTCGATGGGTCGTCTCCTGACGTGACCGCCGCTCGATAAATGCACTCTGCTTCTCGGCGCGCTGCCTCGGTCGCATCCACCGCCTAGTCCTTCAGCGCCTTAATTGTTTCCTGCTGGGCCTGCGTAAGTTGAGATGTCTCGATCGCGTGCTCAAACGAGATTTGAGCGGTAACGGTTGGCTTCCCGATCGACCTGAAACTGTGGTTCGACACCATGCCCGGCGGACTGCTGAGATAAGCCATGACGGCATCTGCAGTGGCCCCTAATTCTGTGGCGAGCTTCTCAACGAAGCGCCGCGGTATCGTCGCCGCGTCGACCGCCCGGTCACGCAAACGCACCAGCAGCAGATTGGTGACGTCGAGTTGTTTCGCGAGCGACCTGAAAGCGGTTGGATTCAGTTTGGCGAATGGGTTCGTTAGAATGGTGCCGTCCGGTGCGTTTATGGCTGATTGAAATCGCTGCCATGCTCGGTCCACGGCGGTTTCGGATGCACTTACCACCTCATCGCTTCGCGTCGGGGCCACCATCAATTCGATCGAGCATGCGACCAGAGCTGCCGAGTACTCCGGATACTCCTTTAGGTAGCGCTGCAACGTATTGCCGTCATGTGTTGGTTCAACGGAGAAGGCCAGAAGAACTTCTTCTTCATTGGGTTTAGCGTTTTCGGCGGTCATTGCGCATATTCCTTTTGAAGGATGGCCCTGAGCGCCTTGTAGGCGCGATCGCGGCGGTTGCGGACCGTTCGCTCGTCGCAGCCCAGGATGCTTGAAATTGTCATTACACTTTTATCCTTGGAATCGATCTGAAAATCTTGAAGAATCAATCCAATGACCTCCTTTTGATCATCGGGTAGCCTGTCAATCGCACGGGTTAGTGCCAACCGGAAAGCCGGATCATCAAGTTCTTGTTGATCTCCGCCTAAGAACTCGGCGGCGGCGGCCTCCACCTCAGGTGAAATTTCCAGTCCATCGTCCTCATTGGCCGCCAACGGAACCGTGTCGACCACCGATGGCCCGATCTGGCGCAGCGCGGAAACCCGGAAATTGGCGAGCGCCTTGTCGAAACGGATTTCATAGAAATCCAAGAAACCTGCCTGCCCTTTGCAGTCTTTGGCGATCCGCTCCGCGAAGCGGCCGCAGATTTCCTCCCGGATTCCTCGCGCGCCGGAGATTCTTGAGTCGGAAATGACTGAGGTTAGCGACTGATCCACCCGTTTCAGAAGAACGCGGAAGATCTTCTCGAACTCTGCCTGTGCCCCTTCCACCCAAGCTTTCCGCAAGAAATGCACCAGCGCTTCCGATGGCACATAACCAAGGGCGCGTTTAGAGAATCCTTCAAACTGCCGAAGTCGTTCCGACGGCACGATCTTCTCGAGCTTTTCGAGCCAGGCTTCTATTTCGGGGGGACGTGTATACCGCGTACCGTCCTTATTTGTCCTTTTGAGCGCTTCCGGCATTCGTCGCCTCCGTAGTAGATCGCCTTGCTTGACAGTCCATATTTAGACGCTTCCCGCGCAGCCCTATCGGATGTGGATCGGCAGGGATACTTTCGGCTGAATCGGCACCAGCGTCTTCGCGTACGCACGCAGGATGTCGTTGTACAGATCAGTGTGCTTCGGTGCTTCCACCGTAATGATTAACGCGTAGCGAATCTTCTCGGCGCCTGTTGCCCGGCCGCCCGCCTCGCGCGCGTTGTAGTGAATATCGAAGACCGGATTCTTTAGGCTGCTGCCGCGCATGTCCTTCCCTCCGTGCAACACCGTTTCCCACTTTCCCATGTCGGAGCGGCGTTCTTCCTCGGTTGCATACTTCTTCAACTCGAAGAACCCTTTCGTGTTGGCGTTGACCTTGCCGTCCTTGATCTTTCCGTCATTTGGCCGGAATACGGCTTCCAGTCCAGCACGCGTATAAGCGGCCGCATCCTGAGGATCGGTCGGCGAGGCGTAGCAGAAGGTCGCTTTCAGCCGGATGTTGCCGTTCAGGCCGCCTATGGGCAGGGGCAACGTGACACGAAGATACTTGCCGGGCTTTAACTCCCCCTGGTAAACCACCCGAGCCACTCCTGCAGGGCAGGTGATAACGCTCATAAGGTCTTCTGGTACCTTGCCCCAGCCGACCTCAAGCTTGTCGTGAGTTGATGGATCAGCGGCGTGAACCAACAGGGCCTTGATCGCCAACGGTGTCAGTTCCGCACCTAGGATGGCGCGAACGCCGACTGCGCTGCGCAGCAGGTACGGGGAAGCGAAGCTGGTGCCGAGTTGCGGCGCGAGTGCCGGGTGTTTACCTGACGATAGAACATGGAAATATTTGTTGGCATCACCGCCAAAAGCCATCAAGTCTGGCTTGACCACGCCTGGGCTACGGCCAGGCCCCATCGCGCTGTAGGAAGCCCTAGCCCAGCCAGCTTCCGTATCATTGGCAGCGCCAACCGCAAGCGCGTTGACGCAGTCCGACGGCACCTGCACACGGGCGTTGCCCGCGGCGCGATCCATTTCCCCGTTGTTACCGACCGCGACGGTCATTAGGGTATCGCCATCGCTCAACAAGTCATCAATAACGGAAGTCCAGGCGTGAACATCGGTGTCTTCGATTGACAAGTCCGGACCTAGGCTGAGATTGACGAACTGATACTGGCGTGAAAGCAAGACTTCTTCGACAAAACCCAGGGTACGATATAGCTCAAGGGGGTCTTCGGTATCAGCATCCTTGTCGAGCACTCGCAGGTGATCGACGTACGCAAACGGACGCGACGCCGTGCCATTTGGCTCGATCGGTCCGAACAGAAACGCTGACGTAACCGCCAAGCCGTGTACCAGCCCTTCAGGATCGTCTTCCGCGTCTTCGTCGAGGACGCGATACGAGCGCAGCCAAGGGCTGATGGCGTGGTGCTTCGGCAGCCCGCCATCTAGGATTGCAACTTTGGGCTCCGACGACAGCGGCTGTTCGGTCGGCAGGCTGCATGCGACCGAGACTCCGCCCGCGCGCTGCACGGGACGCATACCACGCAGCTTGGGCATCGGCCGGATCACGCGTACGAACACGAACTCGGCGAGCCGCTCGATGTTGTCGTGTTTGCCTTCGACCGGAACGAACCACAGGTTTCCCGCCGTGAACCCTAGATCGCTGTAGACCTTGATCTCCAAACCCTTTGCGTACTTCGCGAAAGCGCGTTGAATGAACAAGCGGTCTTCGCCGGGCAACAGATGGACCCCCACTTCGAAGAAGTGGTTCTTCGGACTGCCGTAGTCGGAAATCCGTTCTTTGGGCGCGAATGCCGAGAACTTCTCGATGTGCGCCAGATCCAGCGCTTCGTCGGTTTCAGGTTCGATCTGCTTGGTCCAGCCATTCAGATTGCGGAACACCTGCCTCTTGCCAGCGACGAACAGTTCCGTCGTCGTGCATTCTCGCGGCGCTCCCTTTTTGGTCCAACCGTCGGGCGTGACCTTGACAGTACGACTACCGACCGACTCTAAGCCGACTGTTCGTAGCATCGCCACCGGGAAGAATGAACGGGCGATGTAACTCGGGTTGATGGTCAGACGGGCAACACCGAAGTCACCAGGACAGGCCGCCGATGGAAGCGCATCCAGTGCAGCAGCGGTTTTCGTAAACTGAGTCACTAGACGCTCAGCGGCTTGCTGCAAGGTATAGACCTCTACCTTCCCAGGCTTGCGTTTCGGGGCCTTGATATCGTGCGTCAACAATTCACCACGGCCGATCAGAAAATTGGTTTGACTCATCCGCCAGACCTCCCTTTCGCAGTCTTCTTGAGCACGGTCAACTGGCTGGCGCTGTACTTGCGGATCGTGTCCCGGCTAACACCGGTAATGTCCGACACGGTGTGTTGTGACAGCCGGGTCCGCTTTGCCAGCAAAACCGCAAGGTCAATACGTGCCTGGCGGTCAAGCGCCAGCGCCCGGGTCTTGATGAAATCTTCGATTAAGTCGGCGTCCGAGTTGGCGCTCAGGGCCACGCCCCGACGGAAGCGCTGGATTTCGCGCTCGATGTCGCTGAAGGACTGGCCGTTAAAGGCGAAAGTGAGAATGTCTACCCAACGGCCAAATAATGCGTAATCCTGGCCAAGAAATCGCTTGACTGCGTCTTTGACGGCTGCAGCGTCTGGCACTTGGAACTCGATCGTCAAGTCAAAACGGCGCCACAGCGCTGGGTCGATGAGTTCAGGGTGGTTGGTTGCGGCGAGCAACAAGCCCGTAGCGGGCCATTCGTCGACTTCTTGCATGATGACGGTTACCAAACGTTTCAATTCGCCAACATCTGTATCGTCGCTACGGCGTTTGGCAATGGCATCGATTTCGTCCAGCAGCACCACGCAGGCAGTGCGTTTGGCAAAATCAAGCGCTGCGCGAATGTTGCTACCGCTACGCCCCAGCAGGCTGCTCATGACTGCTGTTAGATCGAGTACGTACAAAGGCAGACTCAGTCGGGCGGCGAGCCAACGCGCCGTCAGGGTTTTGCCGACGCCAGGTGGCCCGACGAAGATGGCCGAGCGGGTTGGATTGAGACCCAGCGATGCCAGGCGCGCAGTCTGCTGACGCTCCTGGATTAGTTGACTCAACTTCTCTTCCAGATCGCGCGACAATAGCGGCTGTTCCTGCTCAGGGCCGTCGTGGAAGACCTTCAACAGCGATAGACGCGACTCGTCATCGACTGGTAGCACCTCATTGGACGTTTTCGGACCAACTGCCTTGCGAAGTGGCCCGCCGGTTCTCGGCGCCTTGGTACGCAGGTAGAGATCCATCTGCTCCGCCAAGGCTGGATCGGTGTTGCGGTATTTACGGACAAGCCGTGCCACGAAGAGCCTTACATCCTCGGTCTGCTCGGCGAGCGCCAGCCGGACCACCTGGGCTAAATCTTTATTCCAATCGTTCATTTCGCCCAACATTTTTATATATTACTGATTAACAACAATATTTAATTTATAATTAATGGACTAGTCTAGTTTCTCACACCTCTTGGCCGTTGACAAGAAGATTCTGGTTACCCCATCCAAGTAGGATGGAAAAATTCACCAGCTTAAATATTCCAGTTCGATTCTTTACGCCAGGGCTGGGAAACATCGAGGTTTGAGACCTCGGTAAATCAATAACGCTCTGGAAGCAAAAAGTGCATGAATTGCGGATGCTGTTCGATGGGAGAGTAAGCAGGATCGCCAGCGGCCAGCTTCGGTTTGTAGCCTGCAACCTTGGCTCGCCACTTACCGGTACTGTCTTCCGCTCTGATTTGGTCGGCGCGTCCATATACGTCCAGGGCGTGGCGAAAGTCCCGCAAGTATCCCTTGTGACCCGAAGCAATCCAGTGGGCAATTTCGATGAAGGTCGAAAAGCAAAACCCGACAGGCTTGTCCGCGCGGGCCGAATACAACGCATTCAGCACTTGCTGGGATAGCGCGGAAGCATCACGCCTCGACTGTTGAATTCGCGTTGCAGGTCTTGCCAGATATCGTCCTTCGGTCCTATGGCAATCCATGCTTGGTCGGTCAGCTCGTGAAAGGCCAGCGCCGAGGTGAGGCAAATTACGCCTTTAAGCACCAGTTTGGCGGCCTCGGCCAGCGTGTGATTCGCGTCGATCGACGCATCCGGAACCTGGTACGGCCCGCGAGCGAGCCGGACAATTGCGCCCTCGCGTTCCAGCCGCGAAACGGTGGATGCGGTAACGCCCTCCTCGATCAGTTCGCTTAGGCGCGCCATTTCCTTGATCTTGAGAAAGGCGAACGCGCGTCCTCGCTGGGTAATGGGTGTGTTGCGAGCCATGCGATACAAATGCTCGGTTAATTAGTAATTTCATCCGATGGTTTGTATCATCTGCCAGCGATTTTTCAGGCCCGGGCATCCCCCGCGCCGCTGAGGGCTCGCCGTGACTCAAGTCTATTTCGAGGCGGCCAAAATCGCGGCGAGTATGCCCAATCCGATCATGATGGCCGCAGGATGCATGCCCTTTTCGTCACTGACCTCTACACCTTGCATCCGCAGCCGTTCAGCCAACCCGTCTGCCTCCCGTAAGAGATCACCGGGCGCGATACCCAGTCGTCGCGCAATTACTCGAAGCTGCGAAATGGAGATTGTTGTATCGCCTTGCTCGATCCTCGAGTAGGCGGACTGAGAAACGCCCAGCGCGGCGGCGAGATCGTTCTGGTGAAGGCTCTTTTGCCCGCGGTGGCCCAAGAGCACTTGGCCCACCAAGGCCGTGTAGGGAATCGCTGG
>Ga0209342_10000171_pt1 | contig 70229 bp, 75 predicted proteins | sample RifCSP16_2_FD_184023 | JGI IMG/M metagenome (GOLD analysis project Ga0209342, IMG submission 184023) | Soil microbial communities from Rifle, Colorado - Rifle CSP2_sed 16_2 (SPAdes) (version 2) | ecosystem: Environmental > Terrestrial > Deep subsurface > Rock core/Sediment | place: Rifle... | reverse complement strand
CAAGCCGGCGCCGCTCGACCGCGACCTGGAGATCTTCCTGGAGCTGGCCCGCGGCTACCGGGCCCGAACTCAGGAAGCTGCGCCCCATGCCAAACCGCCACGACCCAGACGGTTTTCCCTTCAACCCGGTAGAAGAACTAATAGGGTGGGATGAGGACCTCACGACGCCGCTTCAGGGTTGTCGCCGTGAACGTACGCCAAGGCCCTCAGAAACTGAAGACGGCCCGAAGGCGTAAACCGGACCCTCACTTCGGCGCGCGCGCGAGGAGAGCGTCCGCCTCGTCCAGGACCTCCTCCAAGTCATAGCCCTGGCCCGCAGCTATCTCCTTTTCGCCCCGGGCCAGCAGAGGCTTTGCGTCTAACGCTGCCGGTGAGCGGCGCGGCAGCAGCACCAGAGGACACAGTCACGTACTATCCGCGTCCGCTCCACTGGCTGGTTAGGCTCACGCACGTCACGCGCGCGCAGCCGCCTTGCCCGACATCATCCGCTCGAGGGTCGCGCGAAGCTGACGTTGGGTCTCCTCGCTAAACCACTGGTCCACAAACTCGTCCAGGTGCGCGGCGTCGAGCGCCTCCATCCGGTCGGCTACGTCGTGTCGTAGGTAGCGCCTGAGGCGTCGGTAAGCCTCGGGTGGCTTCGCCGCAAGGAGGCGTGTGTGCTCCAGAGCACGCTCCACAAGCCGCTCACGTTCGACCACCTCGTCCACTAGTCCGAGCTGGAGCGCCTGCTCAGCCGTGTAACGCTGCCCGCCGACAAGCACGCGCTCGGCCAGCCGCGAGCCGAGGAGGTGCTCCAGCATCGCGACTGTGCTCCGGGGGATCGCAATGCCCAGGTCGATCTCCACCAGCCCGAATGAAGAGCCGTTCGTCATGACCCGGTAGTCGCCTGTCAGTGCGAGGATCGCTCCCGCAGCGAGCGTGTGGCCATTGAGTGCGTAGACCTCGGGCTTCGGGTATGCCAGCTTACGGCGTGTGAGTCCCAGGAGAGTCTGGAAGAAAGCCGCCATCTCGGCCCGAGACTTGCCCATGAGCGTCGGAAAGTCGAGCCCCGGGCAGAAGAGCGACTTGTGGGTAGACGTTACGATTAGGGCCCGGATTGTCGGGTCGCGCTCCGCTTCGTCCATGAGCTGGTTGGCCTCGTGGATCGAGTCGGGGTTGACGGCGTTATTCCTCTCCGTGTCGATGAAGAGGATTCCAATCTCACGCTCACGCTCGAGTCTCATGGGCACCTCCCCAGATGTTGCCTAACTATTGAGTCTCTTGCAGGCTATGCCTGCATCCTATCTCGCCCAAGGTCCTCCAGTCATAAAACAAAATCAGGAGCAATATCCGCCACTTGCACGACGTTGTCAAGCCTCTCCTCTCCGACAAACACTGCAGACTCGCAGTCCATCCGGATATCGGCCCGCAGTATCTCCAGGCTGAGATTGGGCTGGACCGCGACCTGGAGATCTTCCTGGAGCTGGCGCGCGGCTACCGGGCCCGGGCCGAACAGGTGGGGCAGCCCTGTCCCGCGTGAGGCGGCGCCCCGCGGCCGCTTGCTCGGAAACGTTCCCCCATCTATGATAGAAATGATTGATTATGTGTCCCCTTTCTCGACACCCTGCCTGGCACCCCGTCTGCATACCTAGTGCATGATGCCTACGAACCCCTCCTTCCCCGGGACCCCCGCCACGGCCGACGGCTCGGAGACCGTGGTCTGGGTCGAGACCCACGTCACCCAGGGCGCGTGCGCCTATCCGATCACCTCCTCCACCAACATGGGGGCCGGCTACCAAACCGCTCAGGCCAGCGGCAAGAAGAACCTGTGGGGAGAGCCGCTCTTCTTCCTCGAGCTGGAGTCCGAGCACTCCTCCGCCTCCACCTGCGAGGGGTTCGCCCTGGCGGGCGGCCGCGTCACGAATTTCACCTCGGGGCAGGGCCTGGTCCTCATGAAGGAAGTGCTCTACACGATCGCGGGCAAGCGCCTGCCCGTCGTCTTCCACGTCGGGGCGCGGGCCCTGACGTCCCAGGCGCTGAACGTCCACTGCGGCCACGACGACGTGATGGCGGTGGCCGATGCGGGGTGGGGGATCGCCTTCGCGAAGAACGCCCAGGAAGCGGGGGACCTGGCCCTGATTCTGCGCCGGGCTGCCGAAGAAGGGGAGACACCCTTCCTCTCGGTCCAGGATGGCTTTCTCACCACCCACACCGTGGAGAACGTCCGCCTTCCGGAGCCTGAGCTGATGGCCGAGTTCGTCGGAGACCCGTACGCCACGACGCGGCTCCGGAACCTGATGAACCCCGCAAAGCCCATCATGTCAGGGGTGGTGCAGAACCAGGATGCCTACATGAAGGGGAAGATCGCCCAGCGCTACTTCACCGATCGCCTCCCGGGCATCCTCACCGCCACCATGGAGCGCTTCCACGCGCTGACGGGACGGCGCTTCGGCCTGGTGGAGCCGTACCGGCTGGAGGATTCGGAGTACGCCCTGGTCGGGATGGGGAGCTTGGTCGAGACCGCCATGGCGACGGCCGACTGGCTGCGCGCCGTGCGCGGGCTCCGCGTGGGGGTGCTCGGGGTCACCGTGTTCCGGCCGTTTCCCGCGCGGGAGATCGTCGAAGCCCTGCGCACGGTCAAGGCGTTCACCGTCATCGAGAGGATGGACAACCCCCTGGCTCAGTCGAACCCGCTGGCCGCCGAGATCAAGGCGGCGTTCGCCGACGCCGCGGCGGGAGCCCCAGGCTCCACGCCGATCCACGGCCTCCCCGCCATCCACGCCGCGGCTGCCGGGCTCGGGAGCCGGGACGTGCGGCCCGGGGACTTCGTCGCCGCCGTGGAGGAGATGGAGCGGGGCGGCCGCCGCACCTTCGTCCTGGGCATCCGCCACGAGCTCGCCCTGCCGCCGACGGAGGACCCCGACGTCCGTCCGCGCGGCGCGTTTTCGATGCGGGGGCACTCGGTCGGCGGGTTCGGCTCGGTCACCACGAACCGGGTCATCGCCACGATCCTGGGCGACCTCTTCAAGCTTCACGTGCAGGCGTACCCGCTCTACGGCTCGGAGAAGAAGGGGCTGCCGACGACGTACTTCCTGACCGTGGCGGAAGAGCGGATCCGGACCCACTCGGAGCTGGCCCATGTGGACTTCGTCCCGCTCAACGACGTCAACGCCTTCCACCTGGGCAACCCGCTGGCGGGCATCGCCGCGGGCGGCACCGTGTTCATCCAGTCGTCCGACGCGGACCCGGCGGCCATCTGGAAACGGATCCCCGACGAGGCCCAGGCGATCATCCGTGAGCGCGGCCTCCGGATCCTCGCCCTGGACACGCAGAAGATTGCGCGCGAAACCACGAGTCGGCCTGAGCTCCAGGTGAGGATGCAGGGGATCGTGCTGCTCGGCATCTTCCTCCGCGCCACGCCATTCCTGTCCCGTCTGCCCTACACGGACGACGAGATCGACCGGGCGGTGGAGCGCTCGATGAGGAAGTTCTTCGGCAAGCGTGGGGAGGCGGTGATCCAGGAAAACCTCCGCGCGGCCCGGCGGGGCTTCAGCGAGGTCTTCGAGGTTCCGGTGCCGGCGCGGGCTCACGAGGTGGCAGCCCATGACTGAGCCGCAGGTTCGCGAGTGGATGCACGAGGGCGTGATCGTCTGCGCCCCGGAGACGACGCTGCCCGAGGTGGCGCAGACGATGAAGACCCACCAGATCAGCGCTCTCGTGGTTGTGAACACCGATGGACTGGCCCTCGGCGTCATCTCCCGGACCGACCTGGCCAACGCCGGCTTCATCGAGCCCTATATGCGCCACTGGCGGGGCATGACGGCGCGCCACCTGATGACCTCTCCCGTCATCTCCGTGGGCGCCGGGACGCCGGTGGCCGACGCGCTCGATCTGCTGAGGACGAGGAAGATTCACCGCTTAGTGGTTACGGAGGCTGTTCCAGGCGGCGAGAGGCCCATCGGGATCCTCTCGCTGACCGATGTGGTGCGGCACGTGGACGTCGGCGAGATCAGCGCGGCGCGCGGGAGGCCCTGATGAGCATGGCAGTGCGAGCCGCAGGCCGTCGCGGGGCTGGGGCCCCGCCGGCCGAGGTGAGCTGATGAGTGACGAGCCGAAGATCTTCAATCCGCTGGAGGTCGAGACCGAGGAAGTTTCCCGCGGGACCAAGGAGCCCGGGCTGGCCAAGGACGTCCACGAGGCCCGGCTGCCGACCGAGTCCATCCTGACGCTCGACGTCGCCGAGTACGTCGCCGACTTCAACGCCCGGGTCATCGGCGCCTACGAAAAGGGAGTCGGCTCGCAGGAGCTCCCCGCCGACGTGGGCATCGCGCGCAGCCTCATCCCGGCGGGGACGGCCGCGCTGAGGGACTTCTCCTACCTCTCCCCGGATATCCCCGAGTTCATCGCCGACCGGTGCGTCGGCTGCATGACTTGCGTGACCGAGTGTCCGGACACGGCGATCCTGGCCAAGGCGATCCCGGCCTCCCGGCTCGAGGGCGAGCCCGAGTTCGACGGGGCCCAGTGGGTGCGGACCCGGAAGTACTTCGACGTCCCGGCGCGGAAGGGGCTCGAAGGGGCGTTGTTCGGCATTTTCATCGACCCCACCAAGTGCAAGGGGTGCGCCGAGTGCGTGGAAGTGTGCGCCGCGCTGGGGTACGACGCGCTCCGCATGGTCCGGAAGCAGGACGCCACGCTCGACAGCTACCGCCGGGCGTTCAACTTCTTCCGGAAGGTGGGGCCGACCCCCGCCGAGTACATCAACGAGAAGTCGCTGGCCGACATGATGCTCGCCGAGGAGTCGGCGCTGCTCTACGTGGGGGGCGCCGGCTCGTGCATGGGGTGCGGAGAGGGCACGGCGCTCCGGATGATGGTGGCGGCGACCGGCTTCGCGCACGGCCCGGAGGGCCTGGCGATCGTGGCGGCCACGGGCTGCAACACGGTCTACTGCTCCACCTATCCCTACAATCCGTTCCTGGTCCCCTGGACGAACTCCCTCTTCGAGAACGCCCCGGCCGTGGCGATGGGGGTGCGCGCCAAGTGGGACCAGCGCGGCTGGCAGGAAAAGCGCCTCTGGGTCGTGGGCGGCGACGGCGCCATGTACGACATCGGCTTCCAGTCGCTCTCGCGGATGCTCGCGGCGGGCATGGACATCAAGGTGCTGGTGCTGGACACCCAGGTGTACTCCAACACCGGCGGCCAGGTCTCGACGGCGTCCTTCCTCGCCCAGGACGCGAAGATGGCGGCGGTGGGCCCGGCCGTGGCGGGCAAGAGCGAGCGGCGGAAAGAGCTGGGCCTGATCTGCCTCATGCACCCGGAGGTCTTCGTGGCCCAGACGACGGCCGCCCACATCAACCATTTCTACCGCGCGATCCTGGACGCCAACAGTTACCCCGGCCCCGCGGTCGTCGTCGCCTACACGACCTGCCAGCCCGAGCACGGCGTGGGGGACGACCAGGCGGCGCACCAGGCCAAGCTCGCGGTGGACTCCCGCGCCTTCCCGCTCTTCATCCACGACCCGCGCAAGGGTGAGACGATCCGCGAGCGGCTCTCCCTGCAGGGAAATCCCGATCCCAAAGAGGACTGGGCGCGCCACCCCAAGACCGGCGAGGTCATCGACTTCATCACCTTCGCCCGGACGGAGGGACGCTTCGCCCGCCAGTTCGACGCCCAAGGACGCCCGTCCTCCGCCCTCGTGGCCGCGCAGGCCGATCGCCTGGCCAACTGGCGTCGGCTCCAGGAGCTGGCGGGGCTTTCAGGAGGTTGACCCCATGCCCGACGCTCAGCGTTTTACGATTACGACGAGCTCTGCGCGCTGACGGACTGCAACTTCCGCGACACGCCGCGGGCCCGGGACCTCGACGAGGAGCTTGCAGCGGAACCGTGGTTCTACGTCGGGGACGGCGACCTCTTCCCGGAGGAATTCCTCATCTTCATGGGGCTCCAGGGGAAGGTGCGCGAGGTCTTCCTCGAAGCGCACCGGGACTTGCTGAGCCCGGACTTCTGGCGCAGGATGCAGGCGCGGCATGCCGCCCGCGAGGTCCTGGACATCTTCCCCTACCGGCAGGACCGCCGCCTGCGCAAATGGGGTCAGGCCTGAGTAATTGACTTATTAAGGGGAGGGAGCGACATGACGCTGAACGTGGGAGGGGTAGATCGGATCGCCCGGATTATCGTCGGTATCGTCCTCCTCGTGCTGGTCGTGGTGGGACCCAAAACCTGGTGGGGGCTCGTGGGGATCATCCCGCTCCTCACAGGCCTGGTTAGGTACTGACCCGGCTCCCACGCGTTGGGGGTCTCAACGCGCAAGTCACTATCATGAACCGGATCGAAGAGGGCCGCTCGCTGCTGCGCCGCTGGGAAGAGTCGAAGCCCACCAATTTCTACGAGGACGATCAGCACCTGAGGCGAGTGCTGGCCTTCCGGGTGGACGCCGCGCGCCTGGCGCCCGTGGCGCCGCTGCTCCACCAGGCGGGCGCCGATGCGGCCGGCCCCGTGAGCCGCGCCTCGGCGCTCCTGGACCGGCCGGAGCACCTGCCACGCCTCGAGCCCTGGAACGGCATCGGCGAGCGCACCGAGGAGATCGTGTTCCACCCCGCCTACCACGAGGTGGGCCGGCTGGTCTGGCGGTCGCGGGTCCTGTCGCTGCTGGGAGAGCCGGGCAACGTGGCCCTCCACACCGCGCTCGCGTATCTCTTCGCCCAGAACGGCGAAGTGCCGCACCTGTGCCCCGTCGCCTGCACCTCGGGGCTCGTCAAGGCGATCCAGCGCTGCGGGAGCGACTGGATGCGCCGCGAGTGGCTCCCCCGCCTCCTGGACCCGGACTACGACCGGCGCTGGCACGGCGCCCAGTTCCTCACGGAGGTCCAGGGTGGCTCCGACGTCGGCGCCAATGCGTGCGTGGCGCGCCCCGTCCGCGAGACGCCCGGCGCCTGGCGCATCAGCGGGGAGAAGTGGTTCTGCTCCAACGTCCACGCCGACCTCTACGCCGTCAGCGCGCGTCCCGAGGGCGCGCCCGAGGGGACGAAGGGGATCGGCCTCTTCGTGATCCCCCGCCGCCTCGATAACGGCAGCCCCAACGGCGTCTTCATCCGCCGGCTCAAGCAGAAGCTTGGGACGCGCACGCTGCCGACCGCCGAGGTGGACTTCCAGGATGCGCTCGGCTACCAGCTGGGGAGCCTGGAGGAGGGGTTCAGGGTGATGATGGGCGTGATCATCAACACCTCGCGCCTCGGGGTCGCGCTGGGCTCCTGCGGGATCATGCGCCGCGCCTGGGTCGAGGCTCTCCACTACGCGCGCGCGCGCGAGGCGTTCGGCCGCCGGCTCATCGAGTTTCCGGCCGTGCGGGAGCAGCTCGCGGAGATGCGCGCCCTGGGCGTCGCCGGCCTCTCGTCCACCCTCTTCCTCGCGGCGCTCGAGGACCGGCTGGCGCTCGAGGGAACGCATCCGGAAGACGACCCGCTCTTCCGCATCGGGGTCAACGTCAACAAGTACATCTGCTCGGTGGACGGGGGGCTGGTCGTCCACCACGGGATCGAGATCCTGGGCGGCAACGGCACCATCGAGGACTTCAGCCCGCTGCCCCGCCTCTACCGCGAGATGCCCGTCGAGGAGAGCTGGGAAGGGCCGCACAACACGATGATGGCCCAGATCCTCCGGGACGCCCTCAAGTCCAAGATGCACGACGCGCTGCTGGGACAGGCCGAGGATACCCTGCTCGGCGTCAAGCACCCGGCCCTGGCGGCGACGCGGGAGGCCGCCACGGCGGGGCTCCAGGACGGGCGCGAGAAGCTCCACCGCCTGCTGCGCCGGGACCCGGAGGCGGCGGCCCTCGGCGTCCGGCGCCTGGTCCACCGCATGGCCCGGATCTTCCAAGCGTCGCTCCTCCTGGAGGAGGCAGACCAGGACCTGACGGCGAATCGGCCGACGCGGCTTCCGGAGATCGGCCGGTTTTTCGTGAGTCGCTACGTGGAGCCCGGCTATGACCCGGCGGAGGACCCCGGCTATGGGGAGCTGATCCGTCAAATCGTGGAGTAGCCCATGAGCATCCTGTTCATCGTCGAGTCTACGAAACCCCTGGACCGGCTGACCGCCGACCTCGAGCAGGCGGTGAGCCGCCACAAGTTCGGCGTTCTGGGCGTTCACAACCTGAAAGAGACCATGGCGAAGAAGGGCGTCCCGTTCCAGCGGGAGTGCCGGATCTTCGAGGTCTGCAATCCCCACCAGGCCAAGAAGGTGCTGGAGGCCAACCTCGAGATCTCCACGGCCCTGCCCTGCCGGATCTCGGCCTACGAAGAGGGAGGGAAGACCAAGCTGGCCATGATCAAACCGACGGCGATGATCGCCCTCTATCCGAACCCCGAGCTCAAGGGAGTGGCCCAAGAGGTGGAGGCGACGCTGGAGGCCATCATGACCGAAGCCGCCCGGTAAGCCCAACGCAAATACGCATGCCTGACCCCAAGCGCAAATACGCAGGGCCTGACCCCACGTAACGCAAATGCGCATGCCTGACCCCAGGGGTGGGGCGGCGGCGCCCCGCCTGAGGCGGCGCCCCTTCCCCTTGACGGGCCCAGGCTCAGGCCATCTCCTTGATTTCCAACCACTTTTCCTTTCAGGACCCCGGCATTCGGCTTGCACCCGGTAGGCTCTAAGCGCTCCTGCGCGTGGGGGCCAAGGAGATCATAATGGGACAAGGGAACGATGCCGAGACGCTGAAGTGCCCCTACCTCAGACCCGAGAGGGCTGACCGCCTGGGGGCGTTTCCCCTCGGGGTGTACTGCCGGCTGCCCGACGGGCGGGTGCGGATTCCGTCCCGCGACGAGCTGGCCCGGTTCTGCACCACCGGCCATCACGGCGATTGCGCTGGCTTCCGGCGGGCGCGATACTTGGAGACGGTCGTCTCCGGCTTGGCCTGAACTGCATCGAGGAGGATGCCTATGGGCAAAGAGAGCTTGAGCATCACGGACAACCGCACGGGGAAGGCCTACGAGGTTCCCATCGAGCACGGGGCCATCCGCGGGATGGACCTCCGGAAGATCAAGGTCTCCGACGACGACTTCGGCCTCATGAGCTACGACCCGGCGTTCATGAACACCGCCTCCTGCCGCAGCACCATCACGTTCATCGACGGCGACAAGGGGATCCTCCACTACCGGGGCTACCCCATCGAGCAACTCTCCGAGCAGTCCACCTATCTGGAAGTGGCGTACCTGCTGCTCCACGGGGAGCTGCCCACCGCGGACCAGCTCAGCGACTGGGCCTGGAAGATCACCCACCATACCTGGATCCACGAGAATCTGAAAAAGTTCATGGACGGCTTCCACCACGACGCCCATCCCATGGGGATGCTGGTCTCGGGGGTGGCGGCGCTCTCGCCGTTCTACCCGGAAGCGAAGAACGGAACCGATGCGGAGACCCGCCAGCTGCAGATCGTGAGGCTCATCGCGAAGATGCCGACGCTGGCCGCCTTCACCTACCGCCACTCCCTCGGCATGCCCTACGCCTATCCGGACAACGACCTGTCCTACACGGGAAACTTCCTCAACATGCTCTGGAAGACCACCGAGGCGCAGTACAAGCCCGATCCCGTGCTGGAGAAGGCGCTGGAGGTGCTCTTCATCCTCCACGCCGACCACGAGCAGAACTGCTCCACCAACGCCGTCCGGAGCGTGGGCTCCTCGCAGGTGGACCCGTACTGCGCCGTGGCGGCGGGGGTGGCGGCGCTCTACGGTCCCCTTCACGGCGGCGCCAACGAGGAAGTGCTCAAGATGCTCCAGGCCATCGGCTCCAAGGACAAGATCCCGGAGTTCGTCAAGCAGGTGAAGGAGGGCAAGGCGAAGCTGATGGGGTTCGGCCACCGGGTGTACAAGAACTACGACCCACGCGCCAAGATCATCAAGCGGATGGCCGACGAGGTCTTCGCCGTCACCCGGCCGAACCCGCTCCTGCCCATGGCGCTGGAGCTGGAGCGGATCGCGCTCCAGGACGACTACTTCGTCTCCCGCAAGCTCTACCCCAACGTGGACTTCTACTCCGGCCTCATCTACCAGGCCATGGGCTTCCCCGTCGCGATGTTCCCGGTCCTCTTCGCGATCCCGCGAACCTCCGGGTGGCTCGCCCAGTGGCAGGAGATGCGGGCCGACGCCGAGCAGAAGATCGCCCGGCCGCGCCAGCTCTACCTGGGGTCCGCGCTCCGGGACTACGTGCCGATCGCCAGCCGCAACTCAGAAGAAGAGCCGTGAGGCGCGCCCGGTGACGACAGGCTACGTCTTCGCCCGGGCGCCGCTCCGGGTGTACTGGGAGCTGACGCGGGCCTGCGACCTCGCCTGCCGTCACTGCCGCGCCGAGGCCATCCCCAGCCGCCACCCCGAGGAGCTGACGACAGAGGAGGGATTCCGGCTTCTCGACCAGCTGGTCGAGTTCGGCCCTCCCGCCCCCCACGTGATCCTCACCGGCGGCGATCCGCTGAAGCGCCCCGATCTGCAGGCGCTGGTGGAGCACGGGGTCAGCGCAGGGTTGCCGGTCTCGGTCTCGCCGAGCGCGACGGGGCTGCTGACGCGGGAGCGCGTCCTGGCACTGAAGGCGGCCGGTGTGCAGGCAATGTCCCTCAGCCTGGACGGCTCCACCGCCGAGCCTCACGACGGGCTCCGCGGCATCCCGGGGACGTTCGCGCTGACGGTGGCGGCGGCGCGGGAGGTCGTGGACTCCGGGATTCCCCTTCAGATCAACACGCTCGTCACCAGCGAGACCGCCGGAGACCTGTCCGAGATCCACCGCCTCGTCTCGGCCATCGGCGCGCAGCGCTGGAGCCTCTTCTTCCTGATCTCGGTGGGGCGCGGCCGCGTGCTCGGCCAGCTGACGCCGGACGAGTGCGAGGCGCTGCTCCACTGGGTCTACGACCACTCCCGCGACGGGCGGCCCGCCGTCACCACGACCGAGGCGCCCCACTACCGCCGGGTCGTGCTGGAGCGCCTGAAGGCCGAGGGGCGCGCGGGCGAGGAGCTGAGGCACCACCCGCTGCGGCGCGGCTTCGGGATCCGGGACGGCAACGGCGTCATGTTCATCTCCCACACCGGCGAGATCCATCCCTCGGGCTTCCTCCCGCTCGCGGCCGGAAACGTGAAGGCCCAGAGCCCGGTGGAGGTCTACCGCGCCGCGCCGCTCTTCACGGCCCTCCGGGCGCCCGAGCGCTACGACGGCAAGTGCGGCCGCTGCGAGTTCCGGGCGATCTGCGGCGGCTCCCGGGCCCGCGCCTACGCGGCCACGGGCAACCCCCTCGGCTCCGACGCGCTCTGCGCCTACGAGCCGTGAGGCCGGCTGAGGCCGCGCGACCCCCGAAGGCGCGGCGCGTCTGGCTCGGCCTGGCGTCGGTGGTGGCGCTGGTCGCCGCCTATACGCTCCTCTCCAACGCCTACCGGGTCGTCGATCCTTCGCTCCTTCCCGACCCGATCCGGGGAGTGCTACGCCCTCAGATCCTCCCGCCGACCCAGCGGATCTTCGACGCGTTCGTCCAGCTGGTGGGCGCCGGGGCGTCCCCGGTGGGCGGCGCCTACGTCCACACGGGCGACCACATCGGCGGCCTGGTCGAGCAGCGCGTGACCCTGCAGGGGTCGCTGCTCATCAGCACCTACCGGGTCCTGATCGGTATCGCCGTCGGCGGGTCGCTGGGGGTCCTGGCCGGCCTCCTCATGGGCTGGAGCCGAGCGGTCGATGAGTACGCCCACCCGATCTACATCCTGTTCCGCTCGATTCCCCCCCTGGCGCTCATCACATACGTGATGCTGTGGCTCGGGCACGGCACGGCGCACGTGCTCCTCCCCATCATCTATGCCGTGTTCACGGTCGTCGTCATCCCGACCTACCACGGCGTGCGCGACGTGGCCGACATCTACGTGAAAGCCGCGCGGGCGCTCGGCGCCGGGGGCCGGCTGCTGCTCTCGCGGGTGGTGCTGCCGGCGGCAGGCCCCTTCGTGCTGTCCGGCCTCCGGTACGCCCTCATCATCGCCTGGATGACCACGGTGGGGGTCGAGATGCTGATGGCGGACGAGGGAATCGGCTATCTCCTGATCGGAGGCGGCATGTGGTCGTCCCGGCTGGAGGTGGCGGGGGATCCGGCGGTCATCGTGGTGGGGATCGTCGCCCTCGCCCTGGTCGGCTACGCGATGGACGCGGGGGTCAGGGTCGCCGGCGCCCGCCTGACCGAGTGGGTGAAGCGATGAACGGCCTTTGGCGCAGGCGGCTCTGGCGGGCCCTGCTCTCCGTCGGCGCGCTGGCCGTGCTGTACGGCATCGCCTCCGAGATCGGGAGCGCGTTGCTCCCGCGCCGGATCTGGATGGTCGCCCATTACCTCGAGGACGTGGAGCTCCTGCCGCCCTATCGGTCGCTGCTCGAAGAGACGGTCTTCCTCATCCAGTCGGGGATCTTGCCGCGGAGCGTCCTCGTGAGCACGGCGCGCGTGTTCGAGGGGCTGGCGCTCGGCGCGGCCGTCGGGGTGCCGCTCGGCCTCTCGATGGCGCGGGCCGCGCGGCTGGAGTGCCTGCTGGATCCCTGGGTCACGTTCTTCCGGTTCACCCCCGCCCTCGCGCTGCTGCCGCTCTACGCCCTGTGGTTCGGCCTCGGGGAACTCTCCAAGATTCTGCTGATTGCGACCGCCGTGGCGGTCGTCACCCTGCTCGGCGCCTACCAAGGGGTCCGCGATGTGCCGCGCGTCTACCTCGAGGCCGCGAAGTCGCTCGGGGCCTCCAAGGGGCTGATCCTGAGGAAGATCGTGTGGCCGGCCGCGCTCCCGCAGATCTTCTCGAGCCTCCGGATCGCGCTCGGGCTCGCGTGGGTGACAGTCGTCGTCGCGGAGCTGATCAAGGCGACCATGCCCAGTCTCGGCTACCTGCTGGCGCTGGCCGGCGCGTACCCGCGGGTGCCCACCATCGCGGTGGGCATCGTCACGATCGGCCTCCTGGTGCTCGCCTGCGATGCGGTCGCCCTCGGCTGCTATGCGGTGGCGACCCGCTGGATGAAGCGGAGCCCGGCCCATGCCTGACCCGCGCCGGCGCCGCCTCGAAATCCGCGACGTCACCCACGTCTATGAGGGCAAGACGGCCACCCGCGCCCTGGACGGCGTGAGCCTCGACGTCTTCGAGAACGAGTTCCTGGCGATCGTGGGGCCCGTCGGCTCGGGCAAGACGACCCTCGTGCGCATCGTCGCCGGCTTCCTCACGCCGTCGAGCGGCGTCGTGCTCTGGGACGGCGCGCCCGTGGCGGGGCCCAGTCCCGAGCGGGGGTATGTCTTCCAGGAAGAGGCGATCTTCCCCTGGATGACCGTCAGGGACAATCTGCAGTTCGGACTGCTGGCACAGGGCGTCCCAGCGTCGGAGCGCGAGAAGATCGTCGCCGAGCTGGTCACCCTCATCGGGCTGGAAGGATACGAGCGCGCCTACCCGAAGGAGCTGTCGGGAGGGATGTCCAAGATGGTGGAGGTGGCCCGGGTCCTGGCGACGGACCCGGCCATCCTGCTGCTCGACGAGCCCTTCGGCCTGCTCGACGCCCAGACGCGCTCGAAGATGCAGGACCAGTTGAGCCGGCTGTGGGAGGAGAAGCGGAAGACGGTAATCTTGGTCACCCACGACATCGAGGAGGCGATCTATCTGGCGGACCGGGTCGTCGTCTTCACGCCGCGCCCCGGGCGGGTCCAGGCGGAGGTGGTGGTCGATCTGCCGAGGCCGCGCTCGCTCGAAACGCGGTTCTCGCCGGCGTTCCTGGAGTTGAAGCGGAGCATCTGGAAAGAGATCGGCCGGGCCTAGGAGGGGGCACGGTGCTGCGACCCCTCGTTCGCTCTGTGCTCCTCACCACCGCGGCGGTCGCGCTGCTGGGGGCCCTCACCATCTGGACGGTGGACGGCCCCCAGGCGCTCATCTCCGCGTCCCCGGGCGCGAGGCGCGACGGCGTCAAAGAGTTCTCGATCCGCGTCTACGCGTGGGGGTTCAGCCCGAAAGTCATCCGCGTGGACCCGGGCGACACGGTCCGGTTCCGGGTGGTGAGCGACGACATCCAGCACGGCTTTGCGATCAACGAGCTGGGGCTCAACCTCCAGCTCGTCTCGGGCCGCGAGGTGCGCTCGCCGGACGTGAAGGTCACGCTGCCACCCGGGAAATACCCGATCCAGTGCAGCACCTTCTGCGGCCTCGGGCATCCCTCCATGAAGGCGAGCCTCGTCGTCGGCAATCCGGGCCCGACCCCCGCCGCCACGGTCCCGTGGATCGCCTCGCTGCTCGCCCTGGCCGCGGCGGGGTCCTTCGCGGCCCTCGCGGCGGGGCGCCGGGAGCCGGGCCCATGACGCGCGATCTCCTGGTACTCCCGCCCGTCCGCCGGGCTCTCCGCTTTCGCCCGTTCCAGTTCCTGGCGATCGTGCCGGCCGCCCTCGTCGTGGCCGTCGTCGTGGCGTCCACCTGGTTCGGGATCGACCATCCGGGCTTCAACTTCGGGACGGTCTTCACCTGGGTCGTCTGGTGGGGCGCCCTCCTCCTCTCCTTCGTCTTCCTGGGCCGGGCCTGGTGCCTGGTCTGCCCCATCGGGGCCGCCGGGGAGTGGGTCCAGCGGCTCCGTCTCTGGGGGCGCTCGCGCTACACGGCCGGCCTCGAGCTGCCGTGGCCGCGGCGGCTCCGGAACCTGTGGCTCGCCACCGGGCTCTTTCTGGTGTTCATCTGGCTGGACAACGGCTACGGGATGTCCAACAGCCCCCGCCTGACGGCCGGCCTCATCGCCGTCCTGACCCTGGCCTCGGCGTGGATCGGCCTCGTCTTCGAGCGCCGGGCGTTCTGCCGCTACGTCTGCCCGCTGACCGCCTTCATCGGGCTGAACTCGCTCTTCTCCATGCTCGAGCTGCGGCGCCGGGAGGCTGAGGTCTGCCGGGCCGACTGCGCGACCAAGGACTGCTACCGCGGCAACGCCACCACCTACGGCTGCCCCATGGGGGAATTCCCCGGGGGCGCCATGGACACCAACCTCTTCTGCATCCTCTGCACCGAGTGCATCAAGGGGTGCGGCCACGACAACATCGGGCTCCGGCTCCGGGCTCCGGGCCAGGATCTGTGGGCCATGCGGCGGCCGCGCGCCGACGGCGCGTTCGCCGCCGTCACGGTGGTCGGGCTCGCGACGCTCATTCCCCTCGTGACCTACGCCTGGCTGCCGAAGGTGCGAGGGCTCCTCGCGGGGGTGCTCCCCGCCGGGCTCCCTCCCAACGACCCGCCCCGTCTCGTGGGCGTGGGCCTCCTCTTCGCGATTGGGCTGGGCGCCAGCGTCGCCCTCGTCTACGGCTTCAGTCTCCTCTCGCGCCGCGCCGCCGGCGCTCGGGCCCTCCCGGCGCGGGCACTCTTCGTCCACTACGCCTACGCGCTCATCCCGCTCGGCCTGTTCAAGTTCCTCGCCGATCTCCTGGATCACGCCCTCCGCACCTGGGGGGCGCTCGGCGACGTCACGCGGGCGCTGATGCTGGACTTCCCGCTCAACCGGACGGTGGCGGGGCGGGTGACCGTCCTCCACCTGCTGGGTCCCGTCGAGACCTACCTGATCCAGATCCTCCTGCTCCTCTGTGGTCTCCTCTTCACGCTCTTCGCCCTCCACCGGATCTCGCTGCGGCTTTTCGACGACCGCGAGATCGCCTTGGCGTCGTTCCTGCCGATGGCGGGGCTGGGCGTCGTGCTGACGCTGGTGAGCCTCTGGATGCTGGGCGCACCGCTTCTCTAGACCCCCAGTGCCCGTGGAGACGCCCCGAAGAGTCCGCCATCCCGCCCTGACTGCGGCCGCCGCCCTCGGCCTCAGCGTGCTGACCGGCCTCGTGGTGCTCGCGTTCCTGGGGAAGTTCCCGCCCGCGCCCCGGGACGCGGGGCGAGCGGGCACCGTCTTCTATGTCGTGGCCTACCACTACGGGTACGCGTTCTACGACCGGACCTTCACCGAGGTCGCGGCCATGGAGGTGAAGGCGGGCGAACCCGTCACGCTCTACATCGTGCCGTCCCAGGCGCTCCCCCGGGAGATGGTCCTCGAGTACGCCGAGCGGTCGCTGCGCGTGCCCATCGGCGGCCTCGCCGCCGGGGACCCTCAGGTTCGCAAGAAGATCCTGGAGGACTTCGCCCTGGGCAACGTCGAGCACATCATCGGGATCACCGGGCTGCCCGTCTACGTCACGACCAACGTCACGCCGGCCCTGAACGCGCGGCCCTTCCGCGACGGCGGCCCGCAGACGCTCCGTGAAGCAGTCGAGCGATCCGATCCGACGATCAAGACCGTCACCTTCACGACCAAGCGCGTGGGCGCCTACGACGTCCTCTGCGTGGACTCGGGCATGGACGGCGCCGGCACCTGCGGCTGGGGGCACAAGTGGATGGTCGCCAAGGGCGCCTTTATCGTCCGCCCCCCCTGACCGGGCTCGTCTTGTCTTTCGTGCCAATTGGCGCTATACTTTCAGCCAGATTGGCAGCGTGGCGATGATCTCTACAGCTCGACTAGTCGAAACCCTGGGCGGAAGGCGCATCATCAAGGGTCGTCCCCTGAGCGATGAGGCCGTAATTGAACGGGTGAGGTCCGGGCTTCCTTTCACCGCGCTCGAGGCGATCGCGAGACACTTTGAGATCCCCCAGGAACGCCTCGTCCGCGTGTTGTCCCTCCCCCTTCGCACTCTGGCCCGGCGAAAGAAAGAGCGTCGCCTGAGGGCAGACGAGTCTGATCGCCTGATCCGACTCGCCTTGATCGCTACTCTGGCCGAAGAAGTCCTTGGGAGCCGAGAAAAGGCCGTCGCCTGGCTACAGAAGCCTAACAGGGCTCTCCGGGGGATAAACCCGCTCGATCGCCTCGATACCGAAATCGGCGGGCAACAGGTTGAGCAGCTTCTGTCTCGCATCGCCCACGGCGTCTACAGCTGATTCGAGTCTGGCGCATATCCAAGGCGCGTAACGCCGCGTTCGACGGCGAGGGCGCGCGACTGTCCGGCGGCAGGTGGAATCACCCGGGAACAGCCGTCGTTTACACCTCCTCGACGCTCGCCCTTGCCGCGCTCGAGCTGTTCGTCCATCTCGACCCCTCAGAAGCCCCGGACGATCTCGTCGCGATTCCGGCAGATATTCCGGCATCCCTCCAAATAACCCGGATCAGGCCTGCACGACTGCCCACCAAATGGAGACGCTATCCGGCACCCGCGGCGCTGGCCGACCTCGGGACCCGGTGGGCCCGTGGAAGAAAGACAGCGGTTCTTGGTGTCCCATCGGCCGTCATCCCCTCGGACCTGAACTATCTCCTCAATCCTCTCCACCCGGCCTTCAAGCAAATCCGCATCAGCGAGAAGACCCCGTTCCAGTTTGACCCCCGCATGTTCAAGCGCTGATCCGCGCGCTCGCAGCGCGAGGAGGGCCATCGGAATTGCGGTCAGGCGGCCTGCTTCAGCGCGTCCACCAGGTCCAGCACGGCCTTCTTGCCGTCGGCGAAGTACATGAGGGTGTTGTCGGCGGCGAAGAGAGGGTTGGGGATGCCGGCGAAGCCGGGCGAGAGGCTCCGCTTGATGACGATGACGGTGCGCGCCTTGTCCACGTCCAGGATCGGCATGCCGGCGATGGGGCTCTTGGGGTCGGTGCGGGCCACGGGGTTCACCACGTCGTTGGCCCCGATGACGATGACGACGTCCGTCTGGGCGAAAGACGGGTTGATGGCGTCCATCTCCCGGACTTTCTCGTAGGGGATGTCCGCCTCGGCCAGCAGCACGTTCATGTGCCCGGGCATCCGCCCCGCCACGGGGTGGACGCCGAACTCCACTTCGGCGCCGCGCGACTCCAGGAGGTTCGCCAGGTCGCGCACGGCGTGCTGGGCCTGGGAGACGGCCATGCCGTAGCCGGGGACGATGACGACCCGGCGCGCCGACTCCAGGATCATCGCGAGCTCCTCCGCGGAGGCCGCCTTCACGCGCCCGGCGTAGACCGCGTCCGCGGCCGCGCCGGTCACGACCTCGGCTCCCACCCCGCCGAAGAGGACGTTCCCCAGCGAGCGGTTCATGGCGCGGCACATGATCCGGGAGAGGATGAGCCCCGACGCGCCGACCAGGGAGCCCGCGATGATGAGCATGTTGTTGTCCAGGACGAAGCCGGTGGCGCAGGCGGCGAGCCCCGAGTAGGAGTTCAGAAGGCAGATGACCACGGGCATGTCGGCGCCGCCGATCGCGATCACGCTCGTGACGCCGAGCACGGTGCAGAGGGCCACGATCAGCACGTAGAGCCACGTGGCCTGGGGCGCGGCGACGAGCCACGCGCCGAGGAGCAGGGAGACCGCGAGCAGCGCCACGTTGAGGGCTTGCTGGCCCCGGAAGAGGAGGGGCCGGCCCGGCATGATCTCCTGGAGCTTGGCGAAGGCGACGAGGCTCCCCCAGAACGTCACCGCCCCGATGATCCCCGCGGCGACGGTGGCGACGGTGGACTGAGTGGACGGCAGGCGGCCCTGGGCCAGCTCCTCCAGCAGGGCAGCACCCGCGACCAGGGTGGAGGCCGCCCCGCCGAAGCCGTTCAGCAGCGCCACCATCTGGGGCATGGCGGTCATCTGGATCTTGAGCGCCAGGAGCGCGCCGATGACCGCGCCCACGGTGAGCCCCGCCAGGATCACCCCGTAGCGCTGGACGCCCGGGCCCCAGTCGAGGAGCAGGAGCGTAGCCACCACGGCGATGAGCATCCCCAGCGAGCCCATCAGGTTGGCGCGCACGGCAGTCCGCGGGTGGCTCAGCCCCTTGAAGGTCAGGATGAAGAGGACCGAGGCCACGAGGTAGGAGAGGTTGACCAGGGCCAGGCGCACGGCGCTACTTCTTTTTGAACATGCGGAGCATGCGGTGGGTGACCAGGAAGCCGCCGACCACGTTGATCGTGGCGAAGACCACGGCCAGGAAGCCGAGGAGCGTGGTGAGGGTGGTGAGCTGAAGCCCGGCTGAGAGGATCGCGCCGACGAGGGTGATGCCCGAGATGGCGTTGGAGCCCGAGGTGAGGGGCGTGTGAAGGGTGGGCGGGACCTTGGTGATGACCTCGAAGCCCACGAACATCGCCAGCACGAACACGGTGAGCGTGATCGCCAGTACTTCCATCATGCGCCTCCCAGGGCGTCGCGGACCCGCGGGTGAACCACCTCGCCCCCGCGCGTCAGCAGGGTCTCCCGCGTGATCTCGTCCTCCAGGCTCGGCTCGAGCTTCCCGTCCTTCGCCAGGTGCAGGAAGAACGCGGTGACGTTCCGGGCGTACAGCTGGCTGGCGTGGTGGGGGACGGTCCCCGCCAGGTTCACGGCGCCGATGATCGTCACGCCGTGCTCCACCACCGTCGCCTCGGGGCGGGTCAGCTCGCAGTTGCCGCCCCGCTCGGCGGCCAAGTCCACGATCACCGACCCGGGGGCCATCCCGCCGACCATCTTCCCCGTGATCAGCACGGGGGCCTTGCGGCCGGGGACCACGGCGGTGGTGATTACCACGTCGCTCTCCGCGACCGCGCGCGCGAGGAGCTCCTGCTGCCGCCGGTAAAACGTCTCGTCCTGGGCTTTTGCGTAGCCGCCGGCGTCCTCGGCGTCGGCCGCCTCCAGGGGCAGCTCGACGAAGCGGGCACCCAGGCTCAGCACGTGCTCCTTCGCCGCGGGCCGGACGTCGTAGGCCGACACGACGGCGCCGAGCTTCCGGGCCGTCGCGATGGCCTGGAGCCCCGCGACCCCCGCGCCGATGATGAGAACCTTCGCCGGCGTGACGGTGCCGGCGGCGGTCATGAGCATCGGGAACATCCGGGGCAGGGTGGCGGCGGCGAGCAGGACCGCCTTGTAGCCGGCCACGGTGGCCATGGAGGAGAGCGCGTCCATGCTCTGGGCGCGCGTGATCCGCGGCATCAGCTCCACAGCGAAGGCGGTGGCGCCCGTGGCGGCGATCTCCTTGACGCTCTCCGGCGATCCCAGCGGCCGGAGGAAGGCGATCAGGACCTGGTCCCGGCGCAGGAGCGGGAGGTCGGCCCGGCCGGTCTTGTCGTTGGCGCCGTGGCCGAGGACCTGGAAGACGGCGTCCGCCGCGGCGAAGACCTCGGCCCGGGAGGCGGCGATCCGGGCGCCCTTCTCGACATAGGCCGCGTCGGCGTAGAAGGCGGCATCGCCGGCGCCGGCCTCCACGAGCACCTCGCACTTGGCCTTGGCGAGGGTGGGGAGGACTGCGGGGACCAGCGCGACGCGCCGCTCCCCGGGGAAGCTTTCCCTGGGAACCCCGACGATCATGCCCCCGACGCTAACGGCGCCTACCCGGCCCTGTCAACCGCCAAGTGTCGCCCGCCGACGAGGCTCTGGACAACTCCACCTCCGCGGGGTTTAATACCCACGCGGGCACGCCCCCTGGCAGCGGAGGGGGGCGAGCTGCCGGCCATTCCAGTCCCGACCGACCGTGCATCCATCAAAGGGAGGACATCGATGACTTCCGAACGCGATGACAGAACGCAACTCAGCCGCCGGGACCTGCTCAAGACGGTGGCCGCGGGCGCGGGCGCTGCGGCCCTGGGCTTCCCGGCCGTTGTCCGCTCCCAGCCCGACGCGATCCGCATCGGGCACCTCACGCCGCGCACGGGCTTCCTCGGCCAGCTCGGGGAGTACGGCCTCAACGCGGCCATGCTGGCCGTCGAGGAGGCCAACGCGGCCGGCGGGGTGCTGGGCCGGAAGGTCGAGTTGATCGCCGAGGACAGCGTCAACCCCGGCGTGGCGGTCACCAAGGTGCAGAAGCTCGTGGAGCGCGACCGGGTCCTCGGCCTGCTGGGCGAGATCAGCTCGGCCTCGGCGCTCGCCATCGGCGAGCAGGCCAACCGCTACAAGGTCGTCTACATCAACACCGGGGCCAACTCCGACGAGTTGCGCGGCAAGAACTGCAACCGCTTCATGTTCCACGTCGAAGGCTGCAACACGATGTACACCAAGACCATCGGCCAGTGGCAGAAGAGCAAGAACCTGATCCGGGGCGCCAAGTGGTACATGCTCACGGCCGACTACGCCTTCGGCCACGACCTCTTCCGCGTCTCCTCCCGCTTCCTGACGGAGAACGGCGGCACGGTGATGGCCAACGACATGGTGCCCACCAACACCCCGGATTACAGCGCCTACATCCTCAAGATCCGACAGGCCAAGCCCGACTTCGTCTACATCAACCTGGCCGGCACGGATCAGACCAGCTTCCTCAAGCAGTACAAGGAGTTCAACCTGTCCTTCCCGCTCGCGGGCGGAGTGATGGACACGGTGCCGTTCTGGGCGGCCGGCGTCGACTCGCTGTCGGGCCACTGGCAGAGCCTCTGGTACCACGGCCTTACCATGCCGGCTGCGCAGGCCTTCACCAAGCGCTTCAGCGACAAGTACGGCAAGCCCCCCGATAACCAGGCCTGGGGCGACTATGTCGGCGTGAAGATCCTGCTCCAGGCCATGGCGGAGACAAAGAGCAGCGAGGGCGCCAAGTGGGTCGCCTACTTCGAGAAGGGCGCCACCTTCGACATTCTGAAGGGGCGCAAGGGCAGCTTCCGCGAGTGGGACCACCAGCTGCTGCAGGAGATGTATGTGGTCCGGGTCAAGGACAAGAAGGACGCCAAGGACAAGTGGGATATCTTCGAGCTGATCCAACCGGCGCCGGCTGCGAGCGAGTCCCTCGAGCTGATCCAGCCCACCAAGCAGGAAAACCCCTGCACGATGGCGTGAGCCCCGACGGGCGCTCGGTGCACCCGGCCCTCTTCCCCGCGCGTGCGGAGAGGGCCGGCTGAGCGCCCCCTATGCCCCTCTTCGTCATCCTCGAGCACATGGCCAATGGCCTGCTCGTGGGCTCGTATTACGTCGTCCTGGCTCTCGGGCTGTCGCTCATCTTCAGCCTGGGCGGCGTCGTCAACCTGGCTCACGGCGCCTTCTACGCGCTCGGGGCCTACCTGGCCTGGGAGGTCCAGCGGCGGCTCGGATTCTTCGGCGCACTGGCGCTCTCGCCGCTCGGGGTGGCCGCGATCGGCGTCGTCATCGAGCGGCTATGCCTGCGCCGGCTCTATCGCGAGGACCCGGGACTCGCCCTGCTCTTCACCTTCGGGCTGGCAATGGCGGCGGAGCAGAGTCTGCGCCTGGTCTGGGGCGCCACGGGACTGCCATTCGGGATCCCTGAGGCGCTGCGGGGCCAGATCTTCCTCGGCGACTTCATCTACTCGCGCTATCGCTTGGCGGTGCTGGCCGTCTCGGCGGTGGCCGTGCTCGGCTGCTGGCTTCTGCTCAACAAGACCTCTTTCGGGCTGGTGGTCCGCGCCGGCACTCGCGATCCGGAGATGGTGCGCGCCCTTGGGATCGCCCTGAGCCCGGTGCTGACGGCCATCTTCGCCCTCGGCGTCGGCCTGGCAGGCCTGGCCGGGGTGATGTCGGCGCCGCTGGCCGGGGTGCAGCCGGCCATGGGCACGGAGATTCTCACCGCCGCCTTCGTCATCGTGGTCATCGGCGGGCTCGGCAGCTTCTGGGGGGTGGTGTACGCGGGGCTCCTGGTCGGTGTCGTGCGCGGGCTCACCGTGCTCTTCTACCCGCCGGCGGCCGAGGCCTCGATGTACGCCCTCATGGTGCTCGTCCTGCTCGTGCGCCCCCGGGGACTCATGGGCGAGCGGTTCGAGAGATTCGAGTGAGCCCATCGCGGCTGCGCCATCCCCTCCTGGTCCTGGCCGGGGCGCTTTTGGTGCTGCCCCTGGCCATGCGGGCCATCGGGATGACCGACGGCGTCGCCACCGAAATCGCGATCTTCTGCCTGGTCGGCTTGGGCTTTAACCTCCTGCTGGGATATACGGGCCTGGTCTCCTTCGGCCACAGCGCCTTCTTCGGCCTGGCCGCGTACGCCGCGGCGCTGCTCCAGATCCACCGCCTGCCCGGCCATGTGCTGCTGCCCATCGTCTTCGGGACGGCCTTCGCCGCGGGGCTGGGGCTGGTGATCGGCTTTCTCGCGCTGCGCCGGCGCGGGGTCTACTTCTCGCTGCTGACCCTGGCCTTCGCCGCCATGATTTTTTCCATCGTGTTCCGCTGGACCTCCTTCACCGGCGGCGAGAACGGGCTGCGCGGGATGACCCGGCCGTCGCTGCTGGGCGTCCCCGTTGAGAGCCAGCTCAGCTTCTACTACGTGACGGCCGCCGTCGTCTTCCTGGCGGCCTGGGCGCTCTGGCGGGTGGTGCATTCCCCGCTCGGCCGCGTGCTGCTGGCGATCCGGGACAACGAGCGCCGGGCGCGCTTCCTGGGCTACCCCGTGCAGCGCTACAAGCTGATCGCCTTCGCCCTCTCCGCGGCCGCGACGGGGCTGGGCGGCAGCCTCTTCGCGTTCCTCAAGGTCTTCGTCTCGGCCGACCTGGTTCACGTGGCCTTCTCGGGCGAGATCCTGGCCATGTCCATCGTCGGGGGCATGGGCCACTTCCTCGGCCCGCCGCTCGGCGGCGCCTTCTTCATCCTGTTCCGGGAGATCCTGTCGGAGTACACCGCCGCCTGGCAGTTCTGGTTCGGGCTCCTGTTCATGGGCTTCATTCTCTTCTCCCCCTCGGGGCTGATCGGCGTCGGCGGCCGGCTCCTCGGGCCGCTGCGCCGGGGAGGAGAGGAAGCCGCGGCGATGGCGGCCCGGGTCACCCCCGAGCCGGGGCAGGAGGTGCCCGAATTCTTTCGTGGCGCGCCGGTGGTCCCGGGCGCCCTCCTCGAGTGCCGCAGGGTGAGCAAGCGCTTCGGGGATTTCACCGCCGTGGCGGAGGTTGACCTGACTCTCGCCGACCGCAGGCTCCACGCGCTGATCGGGCCCAACGGCGCGGGGAAGACCACGCTGTTCAACGTCATCTCCGGCATGTATCCGCCCGACGGCGGCCAGCTGCTTCTCGCCGGGCGGCGGCTCGACGGGCTGCCTCCCGAGCGCGTCGTGGGCCAGGCGCTCGCCCGCTCGTTCCAGATCACCAACTTGTTTCCGTCGCTGACGGTCTTCGAGAACCTGCGTCTCGGCATCCAGGCGCGCCACCCTCGCCGCTTCGACCTCTGGCGGCCCTTCACGAGCCTCGCCGCCGTCCACGAAGAGACCCAGGCGCTGGTGCGGTTCCTCGGACTCGAAGGCGTCGAAGGGGCGCCCGTGGCGAGCCTGTCCTACGGCGGCCAGCGGCTGCTCGAGCTTGGGCTGGCCCTGGCGGCGCGCCCGCGGGTGCTGCTGCTCGACGAGCCGCTGGCGGGGCTGGCCGCCGCCGAGCGGGAGCGCATCACGGCCCTGGTCCGCCGGCTCAGCGAGCACATGGCGGTGCTGGTGGTCGAGCACGACATCGACCGCGTCTTCGCCTTCGCCGACCGCATCACGGTGATGAACGAGGGGCGGGTGGTGGTGGACGGCCCGGTGGCCGAGGTGCGCGACCATCCCAAGGTGCACGAGGTCTACCTGGGCCATGGGCGCGACATCCTCTTCGCCGACGCCGCGCGGGCATCGTCTGCGGGCGCCGGCGCTGCCGTTCTCCGCGTCAGCGGTATCGACACCTTCTACGGCAAGAGCCACATCCTCCACGAGGTCTCGCTCGAGCTCCGGGCGGGGGAGGTCGTGGGCCTCCTGGGCCGCAACGGCGCCGGGAAGTCCTCGACCCTCAAGAGCGTGATGGGCCTCGCCCCGCCGGCGCGGGGACGCATCGAGTTCGCCGGTCGCGACATCGGCGGGCGCCCGCCCGAGGAGATCGCGCGGCTCGGGATCGGCTTCGTGCCCCAGGGGCGGCGACTCTTCCCGAATCTCACGGTCGCGGAGAACCTCGAGCTCAGCCGGCTCCGGCGGCGTGGCAGCGACGGGGTCCGGTGGGAGCCCGAGCGTATCTTCGAGTTCTTCCCCAGGATCCGCGAGCGCCTGGCCAGCCGCGCCGAGACCCTCTCGGGCGGCGAGCAGCAGATGGTCGCCATCGCGCGCGCCCTGTCGGGGACCCTCAGGCTCCTGCTGCTGGACGAGCCGTTTGAAGGGCTGGCCCCTGCGGTCAGCGAGGCGATCTTCGTCTCCATCGACCGGCTGCGCCGGGAGGTGCCGATCCTCATCGTGGAGCACGATCTCGACCTCGTGCTGGCCCTGGCCGACCGCGTCTACGTCCTCGACCGCGGCCGGATCACCCACGAGGGGCCCGCGGCGCCGCTCCGCGCAGATCGCGAGCTGCGCCGTCAGGTGCTCTGGGTGTAGGGAAGGCCAGCCCCCTGACCTGAGGCGCTCGCGCCTCACCCGAGCTTGCCCGTCCTCGCGTAACTGGTGGATTCTCGGGATTTCTCCCCTGGCATCTGTCTTGCTCGTGGTTATGTGGAGGTCTCTAAGATGGTCGAGGCCGTACGGGATCACTGGCTCATCGCCCTGGCGGTGATCGTCCTCGTCGCCGCGCTGATCGCCCTCCGCTATGTCCGACGGTAGCGCCATTGCGCTCCTGTCCCCGAACGCTCTCAGGGTGCTCGAGGCCCGCTACCTGCGCCGCGATGCGGCCCGCAGGGTGATCGAGACCCCGGAGGAGCTGTTCCTCCGGGTGGCCCGGGCCGTCGCCCAGGCGGAGCTCCTCCTGGGGACGGCGCACGAGGCCGACGACTGGCAGGAAGCCTTTCACGGCCTCCTTGCCTCGCTCGATTTCCTCCCGAACTCTCCCACCTTGATGAACGCCGGGACGCCGCTCGGCCAGCTCAGCGCCTGCTTCGTCCTCCCGGTGGAGGACACGATCGAGGGGATCTTCGATGCGCTGCGCGCGATGGCGCTGGTGCAGCGCACCGGCGGCGGGACCGGGTTTTCCTTCTCCCGCCTCCGGCCCCGCGGCGAGGTGGTGGCCTCCACCGGCGGGGAGGCCTCGGGGCCCGTGTCGTTCATGCGGGTCTTCGACTGCGCCACGGAGAACATCAAGCAGGGCGGGCGCCGGCGCGGCGCGAACATGGGGGTGCTCCGGGTGGATCACCCGGACATCCTGGAGTTCGTCGAGGCGAAGCTCGACGGGCGGAGCCTTCAGAACTTCAACCTGTCGGTGGCGGTCACCGACCGCTTCATGGAGGCCGTCGAGGCCGGCGAGTCGTACGAGCTCGTCCATCCCGGCAGCGGCCGCATCGTCAACCGGGTCCGGGCGCGCGAGGTGTTCGATCGCATCGTGGACGCGGCGTGGCGGACCGGCGACCCGGGCCTCCTCTTCCTGGACGCCGTGAACCGCGCCAACCCCACCCCGGCCCTGGGCCCCATCGAGACCACCAACCCCTGCGGCGAGGTCCCGCTCCTGCCGTACGAGAGCTGCGTCCTGGGCTCGATCAACCTGGCCAACATGATCAAGATGGTCAACGGGGAGCTGGACGTGGACTGGGACCGCCTGGGCCACGCCGTTCGCGTCGGGGTGCGCTTCCTGGACAACGTGATCGAGGTGACCCGCGAGCCGCTGCCGGAGATCGGGGAGGTGACGCGCGGCAACCGAAAGATCGGCCTCGGGGTCATGGGGTTCGCCGAGTGCCTGATCCTCCTCGGAGTGTCCTACGACTCCGATGATGCGGTGGCGTGGGCCGACAGGCTGATGGCGTTCATCGCCGAGGAGGCGACCAAGGCGTCACGGGACCTCGCCGCGCGCCGCGGCGTGTTCCCCAACTGGGCGCGGAGCGTGTACGCGGCGAGCGGTGAGCGGATCCGCAACGCCACGCGGCTCAGCATCGCGCCCACCGGCACCATCAGCATCATCGCCGGGACCAGCGGCGGCATCGAGCCGCTGTTCGCGCTCGCCTACCGTCGCGAGCACACCCTGGGCGGCGCGCCGCTGAGAGAGGTCAACCCGATCTTCCAGCGCTACGCGGAGGAGCACCGGCTGGATGCCAGGCATCTCCTCGAGCAGGTCCTGGAAAAGGGACACCTCCGCGACGTTCCCGGCGTTCCCGAGGAGACCCGGCGGCTGTTCGTCACCGCCGCCGAGATCTCCCTCCACCGCCACCTCCAGATCCAGCAGGCGTTCCAGCACCACGTGGACAACGCCGTGTCCAAGACCGTCAACCTTCCCGAGGAGTCGGACCCTCAGGAGGTGGCGCAGGCCTACCTGGAGGCGTGGCGGCTCGGGCTCAAGGGGATCACGATCTTCCGCTCGGGCTCGAAGGACGCGCAGGTCCTCACCCTCGGGGTGGGCGAGGACGCGACGAGCCGGGAGTTCTTCGCCAAATGCGACCCCGGCGCCTGCCGCCTCTGAGCGGGGTCAGGCATGCGTATTTGCGTTACGGCGACCGGTCAACGTCCAGGATTAGAGACAGGCGCGGATGTTCGTAACGCAATTACGCATGCCTGACCCCAAATCCCCCGAGCTGACCATTGACCGGTCGCCGTAACGCAAATACGCATGCCTGACCCCACCAAGTACGTCGGGCTCGCGCTGGGCCCCCTCCTCTTCGTGCTGGTCTGGGCGTGGCCGATGGAGGGCCTGAGCCCGGAGGCGCACCTGCTGGCCGCCGTGTTCGCCTGGACGGTGACCTACTGGGTGACCGAGGCCCTGCCCGTCCCGGTGACGGCGGTCTTCTCCTCCGTCCTGTCCATCGTCCTCGGCGTGGCGCCGGCCAAGACGGTCCTCGCCTCCTACGGCGACCCGATCATCTTCCTCTTCATCGGGAGCTTCATCATCGCCGAGGCGATGCGGGGGAGCGGCCTCGACCGGCGGTTCGCGTTCGGGCTGCTGCGCCATCCGTGGGCGACCCGGAGCCCGGGGCGCATCCTGGCGACAGTCGGGGCGATCACCTGCGCGATCTCGCTCTGGGTCAGCAACACGGCGACGACGGCGATGATGCTCCCCGTCGGCCTCGGCATCCTGGGCGGCCTCGGCCCCGCGGGCGATCCCGCGCGGACGCGGTTCCCGATCGGCCTGCTGCTGATGCTGACCTGGTCGTCGTCCGTCGCCGTCGGCATCCCGGTGGGATCGCCGCCGAACCTGATCGCGATCGGCATGATCCGCGACCTGACGGACCGGCGCCTCTCCTTCTTCGACTGGGTCGCCGTCACCATGCCGCTGACGGTGCTGATGCTGGGGCTGGTCTGGGTCATCCTCCGCCTTCGCTACGCCGATGGCGGGAGCGCGGCAGGGGAGCTCCAGCGGTTCGTTGCCGAGGAGCGGCAGAAGCTGGGCCCCTGGAGCCGGGCCCAGATCAACGTGTCGGTCGTCTTCGTCCTGGCCGCGTCCCTGTGGATGCTGCCGGGAGCGGTGGCTTTGGTCTCCTCGCCCCACGCCCCGCTCCCCAGGTTCTTCGAGGCCCACCTCCCCGAGTCCGTGGTCGCGCTGGGCGCGGCGATCCTGCTCTTCGCGCTGCCCACCGATCTGGGGCGCGGGGAGTTCACCATCGGCTGGCGGCAGGCGGCGCGGATCGACTGGGGGACGATCCTGCTCTTCGGCGGCGGGCTGGCGCTGGGGCGGCTGATGTTCGAGACGAAGCTCGCCGAGGCAATCGGGGCGGGGATGGTCCGGACGGTCGGGGCGGAGAGCCTCTGGGCGCTGACGGCGGTGGCGATCGTCCTCGGCGTGATCCTCTCGGAGGTGTCGTCGAACACCGCCTCGGCCAGCATGGTGATCCCGGTGGTGATCGCGCTGGCCCAGGGCGCCGGCGTCAGCCCGATCCCCCCCGCACTCGGGGCGGCGCTGGGGGCGAGCTTCGGCTTCATGCTCCCGGTCTCGACGCCCCCCAACGCGATCGTCTACGGCTCGGGGCTGGTCCCCCTCAAGGAGATGATCAAGGCCGGGGTCTGGCTCGACCTGACGGGCGCCGTCGTCATCTGGCTGGGCCTGCGCGTCCTCTGCCCCCTCTTCGGCGTGATGTAGGGGTCAGGCATGCGTATTTGCGTTACGAGCATCCGCCCCTGTATCCGATTCTGGACGTTGACAGGGCGCCGCGCGTCGCGGACAATCCAGGCCATGGGAACCTTCGCTGTCAGGGCGACGCTGACCCATCCCGACCGTCGAGAAACGCAGGTGACTCTGGATCTGCTGGTAGATACGGGAGCGACGTGGAGTCTCATTCCTCCCGAAACCGCTCGTTCCCTCGGCGTTGAGCCGTCAGGGACTCGGTCCGTCAGGACCGCCGATGGCCGCCGGCTCGATCTTCCCCTTGCCGAGGTTCGGTTCACCATTGACGGCCGGAGCCTGACGACGCCGTGCCTCATCGGGGTGCCGGGCACTCCGGCGCTGCTCGGTGCCGTGACGATGGAGGCCCTCGGCCTGGCCCCCGACCCGGTCCAAAAAATCCTCGTCCCGGTCACCGGCCTACTCACCGTGATCGAGCAGCTCGGCCTCGCCGTGGACCCCGTCCAGCGGCGCCTCGTCCCCACCGACTTCCTCCTCTACTGACCTCCGGGGCTTAATTCATTTATTCAGGCCTGACCCCACGCCGGAGAGGATCCGCCGCCGCTCGTCGAGGAAAGCGTCCTTGAGAGAGAAGGCGCGGCCCGCGAAGTGGTGGTCCATGGCCCGGACGGCCTCCGAGGGGCCGCCGGTCAGGTAGCGGGCCAGCAGGTCGGCCTTGGCGGCCTCGTACGCGGCGGCGCCCGGGAGGCTCCCGACCGAGCAGTGGAAGTCCTGGCCGCCGAAGTGGAGAACCGCGTAGCACGGCTCCTCGATCTCGCCCGTGATCTCCGAGCGCGTCCGCACGCGGCCCACCATCAGGGTGGTGCCGCCCGCGGCGGCCCGCTTGGCATCCAGCCGCTCCACCCGGAACGCGAAGATCCGGCGCTCCTCGCCGGGGTCCTCCAAGAGCGCCGTGATGGCGTAGTGGGCGACGAGCCGCTTGACGTCCACCCTGGCCGGCAGCACCGCCCGCCGGAAGACCTGCGTGCCGTTGCCGTACTCGGGGACGTTCGACGGGGCCGCCGCGAGGCGGCGGGCGATCTCCTCCTCGAGGCCGGAGAAGCCGAGCCCCGCCGCGAGCTGCATCGCCCGGGCCGCATACTTCAGCACCTGGGTCGCCTCCAGGCCCGAGATGTCGTCGAAGAACCAGCCGCAGGAGGTGAACATGAGCAAGCGATGCCGCTGAAGCTCTAGCAGCCTGAGCGCCTCGACCTGCCGCGGGGGCTCGAGCGGGCCGCGCTGGTGCCGGGAGAAGAAGGCGGCGCGGTGCTCCTCGGAGCGGTCGAGGATGACGTGGATGTAGTCGTCGCGGGCGGCCCACGGGTCCTTCACCAGCTTCCCCAGGCGCGCCTCGTAGAACGGGTCGAGCTGGTCGCGGAGCCAGTCCATCGCCTCGCGGAGGGGCGCCCGCCAGCGCTGGTGCCAGTCGGCCCGGCCCGCCCGGCAGCCGCAGTCCCCCCGCCAGCGCTCGACGCCGTGGACGCAGCTCCACGAGGTCCGCTCGACGATCTCGACCTCGTGGGCCGGCGGGTGGGCCGCCAGGAAGGCTCCATAATTGGTCAGCAGCGCGTCCCCCGCGCTCTCGATGCTGTCTAGCGCAACCGCCAAGGCCTCATCGCCACCCCCGTGATGGTGACCGTACGATTCGCCGTCGGTGGCGACGTTGACGAGCTGGGGCGAGGGGCGATCCGGCGAGAAGCCGGAGAGGAGCCGCGCTCGGAGGGTTTCGCCGTCCGCCAGGGCGCCCTCGAAGGCGATGGCGCGCGAGATGGGGCTGTCGTAGAAGAAGAGGGCGAGGCTCGGGGCAGCCCCGGAGGCCCAGCGGTAGGCTCGGCTCGGGTCGATCTTCCCGCCCTCCAGGCTCTGCCACCGGCCGTCGGGGAGCGACCGGACCCGGCGGGCCTGAGTGGGCGCCAGGATCGTGAACTTGAGACCGGCCTCAGCCAGCACCGCCAGGGTTTCCCGGTCCGCCGCGGTCTCGGGCAGCCACATTCCCTCGGGCTCCCGTCCGAAGCGGTGGCGGAAGTCTTCGATCCCCCAGCGCACCTGGGTGACTTTGTCCCGCCGCGAGGCCAGGGGCATGATCAGGTGGTTGTACGCCTGGGCGATGGCGTTGCCGTGCCCGCCGCCCGCCTGCCGGCTGACGCGGTCCGCCTCGAGGATCTTCGCGTACGTCTCGGGACGGTGACCCTGGAGCCAGGAGAGCAGCGTGGGGCCGAAGTTGAACGAGATTTTCTCGAGGTTGGCCGCGTTCGGGGCGTAGCACTCGGCCGTGATCCGCTCGTTCCAGTTGTGGTACGGGGCCGCCCCCTCCTCCACCTCCACCTCCTCCAGCCACGGGTTCTCTCGGGGCGGCTGGTAGAAGTGGCCGTGCACTGTGAGGAACTTCACAATTCTTCCTTCCCCCAGAGGAACTCCCGCCGGCCGCCCCGCGGGATCACCACGAGGCCCGCGGGGTCCACGTGGTAGTGCTGCCGGTCCTCTTCGAGGTTCAGGCCGATCTCCTTGCTGGCGCCGACGATGTTGAAGCGATCCACGATCACGCGGCGGAGGTGCGCGCCCTTCCCCACCGCCGTGAAGTCCATGAGGATCGAGTCCTCGATGACGGCGCCCTCGTTCACCCACACGCCGCGGCCCAGGATGGAGTTCCGGATGGTGGCGCGCTTGATCAGGGAGCCCGCGCCGATCTCCGCGTTCTCGAAGTCGCCGGCGACGATGCGGGCCGGCGGGCCCTGGTACGGGCCCGTGAGGATGGGCCAGTGGCGGTTGTCGAGGTCGAAGCGGGGCTCCTCGCCCAGCAGATCCATGTGGGCCCGCCAGTACGCCTCCAGCGTTCCCACGTCCCGCCAGTAGGCGGCCTCCTCGTAGGGCTTCAGCCCGGGCACCTCGTTCTTGTGGAAGTCGTAGGCGAACACGCGGGCCCGCGGAACAAGGTCGGGGATGATGCTCTTGCCGAAGTCGTGGTCGGTGTCGCGCTCCGCGTCGGCGAGCACGGCTTCCACCAGGGTCTCCCGTCGGAAGAGGTAGTTTCCCATGCTGACGTAGGCCCGGCTCGGATCCCCGGGCATCGGGCGCGGCGCCGCCGGCTTCTCGACGAAGTTGACGATCCGGCCGGTGGCATCCACCTCGAGGACGCCGAACTCCGCCGCCTCCGCCACGGGCACGCGCCGCGCCGCCACAGTGACGTCGGCCTCGCGCTCCCGGTGGAAGGCGACCATCTGGTTCACGTCCATCCGGTAGATGTGGTCGGCGCCGAAGACGGCGATCAGGTCCGGGTAGAAGTCGTCGATCAGGTGCAGGTTCTGGAGGACAGCGTCGGCGTTGCCGCGGTACCACATCTCCCCCAGGCGCATCTGGGGCGGGACCATGTTGATGAAGTGGTCGGGGATGAGGCCGCCCGGCCGCCAGGCCGTCCGGAGGTGCTCGATGAGGGATTGGGACTTGTACTGGACGAGCACGTACAGCGAGAGGATCCCGGAGTTGACGAAGTTGGAGAGCACGAAGTCCACGATCCGGTAGCGGCCGCCGAAGGGGACGGCCGGTTTCGAGCGGTCCCGGGTCAGGGGGTAGAGGCGCTTGCCCATCCCTCCCGCCAGGATCATCGCCAGGACCCGCTCGCGCGCCATGGTCAGCGGTCTCTCATTTTTGAAGGATGCGTAGAGAAAAGTCTTTATGGCGGTGAATCAAGCGAAAGTCATCTCTGTTATACGTCAGCAACATGGCGCCCACTCTCCGGGCGCATAGGGCAATGAGAATGTCGTTGAGCAGAGCCGGCAATTTTGAACTCCAGCCTCTGTCTTTCTCCTCGATAGCCGTGACGATTTCGGCCGCCTCGATCCAGTCATCGAACGTAGGGCTTACGACCCGACCAGTCCGTTCCATTGGACGCGTGTACTCCCGCACCAGACTGCGGGTACGGCGATCTTGGGCGTTCACCAGAAGCTCGTAGGCAACGACGGCCGAAAGAACGGTGGCCGGGAGAAGCGGGAAGAAGGCCGTTCGAAACTGGGCTCGGGCCTCTTCCGACCGAAGGGCCCCAAGATATACGTTGGTATCCAGGAGGTACTTCACCGGTAGATTGTCCGGAAGCGACCTTCTCGGAGCAGCGCGTCCAAGGATTCTTGGATCTCCCGATCCTCGACGGCTTTGCGTAATGCGGCGCGAATGGCTTCCGTGTCCGTCTTCGCATTGAACAGCCGGCGGACTTTTTCAATCATCTCGGCATCCAGATTGTAGGTCTTCTTCCTGATCGTGGCTTTCACCGTATCCTCCTCTGATACGTATGATACAGACAATATATAAATATTGTCCATATCCCGTCAAGGGGGGGCCACCTCGCACGCTTAGCGGTGAGCGGGTTTCAGCACAAGGGTGGCGAGCGGCGGGAGCGTCAGCACGAGCGAGTACGGCTGGCCCTGCCACGCCGTCGGCTCCGCCCAGGCGCCGTGCGGGTTCCCCACGTCGCTTCCCCCGTAGAGCCCGGCGTCGGTGTTGAGGCACTCCCGGTAGAACCCCTCGCGCGGCACCCCGAGCCGGTAGCCGTGGCGCGGGACCGGCGTGAGGTTGGAGACGAAGAGGACGAAATCCTCCCCGTCCCTGGCCCGCCGCGCGAAGGACACCACGCTCTGCTCCCAGTCGCTGCAGTCGATCCACTGGAAGCCGGCGGGATCGAAGTCCACCTGGTGGAGTGCCGCTTCGCTCCGGTAGAGCCGGTTCAGGTCCTTGACCAGCGTCTGGAGGCCCCGGTGGTACGGCCCCATCTCCAGTAGATGCCAGTCGAGGCTCGCGTCGTGGTCCCATTCCCCCGTCTGGCCGAACTCGCCCCCCATGAACAGGAGCTTCTTGCCGGGGTGGCCGTACATGAAGGCGTAGAAGGCGCGCAGGTTGGCGAACTTCTGCCAGTCGTCGCCGGGCATTTTCCCGTGAAGCGCCCCCTTGCCGTGAACCACCTCGTCGTGGGAGAGGGGCAGGATGAAGTTCTCGTGCCAGGCGTAGAGGAGCCCGAAGGTGAGCTCGTTGTGGTGATACTTGCGGTGGACCGGGTCGTGGCTCATGTAATCCAGGAGATCGTGCATCCAGCCCATGTTCCACTTGAAGCCGAAGCCGAGGCCGCCGAGGTACGTCGGGCGCGAGACCATGGGCCAGGCCGTGGACTCCTCGGCGATGGTCATGATGCCCGGGTGGTACTGGTAGGCCACCTCGTTGAAGCGCTTGAGGAAGGCGACGGCCTCCAGGTCTTCGTTGCCGCCGAAGGGGTTGGGGACCCATTCGCCGGGCTTCCGCCCGTAGTCCAGGTAGAGCATCGAGGCCACCGCGTCCACGCGCACCCCGTCCACGTGATAGCGCTCGAGCCAGTAGAGCGCGTTGCCGATCAGGAAGTTGGCGACCTCGGTCCGGCCGTAGTTGAAGACGAGGGTCCCCCAGTCAGGGTGCTCCCGCTGGCGCGGGTCCTCGTGTTCGTACAGGTGCGTCCCGTCGAAATACCCCAGCCCGTGAGGGTCGCGGGGGAAGTGGGCCGGCGCCCAGTCCAGGATCACGCCGATCCCGCGCTGGTGGAGGTAGTCCACGAAGTACATGAAGTCGTGCGGCGTACCGTAGCGGCGCGTCGGCGCGAAGTAGCCGATGGTCTGATAGCCCCAGGAGCCGTAGAACGGGTGCTCCATCACCGGCAGCAGCTCGACGTGGGTGTAGCCCAGCTCCTCCACGTAGGCGGCCAGCTTCGGGGCCAGCTCGCGGTAGGTGAGGAAGCGGTTGTCTTCCTCCGGCACGCGCATCCAGGAGCCCAGGTGCATCTCGTAAATGGCGATGGGGCTGTCGGGGGCGTTCTGCCGCCCGCGCTTCGCCATCCACTGCGCGTCTCCCCAGTCGTAGCCGTCAAGGGAACAGACCACGGCGGCCGTGCGGGGCGTCTCCGGCTCGAAGGCGAAGGCGTAGGGGTCGGCCTTGAGGGCGAGCAGTTCGCCAGAGCGCGAGAGGATTTCGAACTTGTAGCGTTCGCCCTCCGCGAGACCGGGGATGAAGATCTCCCAGATGCCGTTGCCGGGGTGACAGCGCATCGGATGGCGGCGGCCGTCCCACTGGTTGAAGTCCCCGACGACGCTCACCCGGCGCGCGTTGGGGGCCCACACCGCGAAGGCCGCTCCCGCCACGCCGTCGAGCGTGCGCAGGTGGGCGCCGAGCTTTTCGTACGCCTTGTAGTGCGTCCCCTCCCCCAGGAGGTGCAGGTCGTAGTCGGAGAGCGTGGAGGGGAAGCGGTACGGGTCATCGAACTCCCGGACCTGCCCCCGCTCGTCGGTGGCTTCCAGCCGGTAGGCGAAGGGAGCGCCCGCCGCCGGGAAGCGCGCTTCGAAGAGGCCGTCGGCGTGGATCCGTTCCATGGGCTGCGGGCCCACGGCGGTCCCGAGGGGGATCACCCGCGCCGTCTCGGCGAAGGGGAGGAAGGCGCGGACGGCCACGCCCGCGCCTCCCGCGAGACGATGGGGGCCGAGCACGGCGAAGGGATCGCTATGGTCGCTGCGGACGATAGCCTGGATGTCCGACGGGGCGGCGGTGATTTTGCGCTCCGTCGTCAGGCGCGGGCGCTCGGGCACGCGGGGCATAGAGAGATGATAGCATTGAGGCGCGCCAATACCATTGGGGTCAGGCATGCGTATTTGCGTTACCATAACGCAAATACGCATGCCTGACCCCATGCCAACACCCGAGTACCCGGCTCACCGCGAGGCCGATGTCGTCCTGAGGGACGGCGCCACCGTCCACGTCCGTCCGGTCTCGCCCGACGACGACCACCGCCTGCTGATCTTCTTCCGCAGCCTGTCGGAGCGCTCCCGGGCGCTCCGGTTCTTCTCCCCCACGACCGACGTCTTTCTGATGGGGGAGGCGCGGCGGGAGGCCGACGTGGACTACGTGAAGACCTTCGGGCTCCTGGCCACGACGGGTCTGGAGGAGCGCGTCGTCGGTCACGCGCTCTACGTCGTCCCCCTCGGCGGGGATCGTGCCGACCTCGGGATCGCGATCGCCGAGGACTTCCAGGGACGGGGGCTCGGCACGCTCCTCCTCGGTCAGCTGGCAGAGGTTGCCGCCGTCAATGGCATCCGCGTCTTTGTGGCAGAGATGCTCCCCGAAAACCACCGGATGCTCGAGGTGCTCCGCGAATCGGGGTTCCCCGTCGAGGTGCGGGCCGAGCCGGGGCAGATCCGGATGACCTTTGCCACCTCCCTCACCGACGAGGCGCGCGAGCACTTCGAGCATCGCGAGGAGATCGCCGCGGCCAACGCGCTGAGATGGTTCTTCAACCCCCGCGCCGTCGCCGTCATCGGGGCGTCGCGGGACCGCGGCACGATCGGCGGCGAGATCTTCGCCAATCTCGTCGCCTATGGCTTCGTGGGTCCCGTGTACCCCGTGAACCCCGCCGCCGAGGTGGTGCAGGGCGTGCGGGCCTATCCCAGCGTGGACACGATTCCGGATCCGGTGGACCTTGCGGTCATCGCCGTCCCGGCCGCGAAGGTGATGGAGGTGGCCGAGCAGTGCGGGCGGAAGGGCGTCAGGGCGCTCGTGGTGATCTCGGCCGGCTTCGCCGAGACCGGAGACGAGGGACGGGCGCGGCAGGCGCGGCTGCTGCGGGTCTGCCGCGCGGCCGGGATGCGGCTGATCGGACCGAACTGCATGGGCATCCTGAACACGGATCCCGCCGTGCGGCTCAACGCGACCTTCGCCGCCGGCATGCCGCCGGCGGGCCGGGTGGGGTTCTTCTCCCAGAGCGGGGCGCTCGGGCTGGCCGTCATCGACTACGCGAGTTTGCTGGGGCTGGGGATCTCCACGTTCGTCTCCATCGGCAACCGGGCCGACGTCTCCAGCAACGATCTCCTCTCCTACTGGGGGTCGGACCCGGGGACCGACGTGATCCTCCTGTACGTCGAATCCTTCGGCAACCCGCGGAAGTTTTCGCGGCTCGCGCGCCGGGTCGGGCGGAGCAAGCCGATCGCCGCCGTGAAGAGCGGCCGCACGGCCGCGGGCGCGCGCGCGACGTCCTCCCACACCGGCGCCCTGCTCGCGGCGTCCGACGTCAGCGTGGACGCGCTCTTCCGCCAGGCCGGCGTCATCCGGGTGGATACCCTCGAGGAGCTCTTCGACGTGGCCTCCCTCCTGGCCCACCAGCCGCCGCCCCGGGGCCGCCGCGTGGGCATCATCACGAATTCGGGCGGCCCCGCCGTCCTCTGCGCGGATGTCTGCGAGGCTGAAGGGCTGGAGATCCCCGTCCTCCCCGAGGAGTCCCAGGCCCGCCTCCGCCAGTTCCTTCCGCGGGAGGCCGCGATCGCCAACCCCGTGGATATGATCGCCTCCGCGACCGCTGAGCACTATCGTGAAGCCATCGGCATCGTCGCGGCCGACTCGGCAGTGGACGCGCTGATCGTCATCTTCATCCCTCCGCTGGTGACGCGGCCCTCGGACGTGGCGCGCGCCATCGTGGAGGGCGCGCGGGGCCTCGACGGCAAGAAGCCGGTGCTGACGGTCTTCATGTCGGCCCGCGGCGTCCCCGATGAGCTCAAGAGCGCGGACGTCCGCCTCCCGTCGTACGCGTTTCCCGAGGCGGCGGCCCTGGCCCTCGCCCGCGCGGCCCGCTACGGGGAGTGGCGCGAGCGGCCGGAGGCGGCGCCTCCGCCGCTGACCGATCTTCGCCGGGATGAAGCGGCGGCGCTGGTGGCGACAGCGCTCCAGCGAGGGGAGGGGTGGCTGGCGCCGGGGGAAGTGGCGGCGCTGCTCTCCTGCTACGGGCTTCCCGTCGCCGACCAGCGCGTCGTGACCGCTCCGGAAGAGGCCGGGGCGGCGGCGCGGGAGATCGGGGGGGAGATCGCGCTGAAGGCGATCGCTCCCGGAATCCTCCACAAGACGGAGGTCGGAGGAGTTCGCCTCAATCTCCGCGGCGCCGATGAGGTGCGGGCGGCCGCGGAGGAGATGGCGGCGCGCCTCGGCGCCCTGGGACATCCCCCCACGGGCTTTGTCGTCCAGCGAATGGTCCCGAAGGGGGTGGAGATGCTCGTCGGGGTCGTGCACGATCGCCAGTTCGGTCCCGTGGTGGCGTGCGGCGCCGGCGGCGTGCTCGTCGAGCTGCTCCGCGACGTGGCGGTTCGCCTCACGCCGCTGACGCGGGAGGACGCCGGGGAGATGATCCGGAGCCTCCGGACCTACCCGCTGCTCACGGGCTACCGGGGCGGCCCGGTGTGCGACGTCCGAGCGCTGGAGGAGACGCTGCTCCGGGCGAGCGCGATGGCGGACGACCTCCCCCAGATCGCCGAGGTTGACCTGAACCCCATCCTGGTGCACGAAGCGGCTGCGACCGTCGTGGATGCCCGCATCCGGGTGGCGCCGGCCGAGCCTCCATTACCCCTGGGCGCGACGACCCGCTGAAGTGCTGGGGTCAGGCATGCGTATTTGCGTTGCCGGCACCTGAAGTGGGGTCAGGCATGCGTATTTGCGTTGCCGTGGAGGCGTCATTGGCGGCTGGGGACCGCTAGGGTGCGCCGCCTCCGGCGGCGGCATCCCCTCCTGGGCCCGCGGCATCGCGCGCGGGGAGGTGCGCCAGGAGCAGCGAGGTGATGCCGCGTTCCGTGTGGCGTTCCAAGACCTGGGTGGTCCGCGCGAGCAGGTCGAGCATGCGGCGATTGTCGCCCAGGACGTAGGCCCGGAACCGGTGAATTCCCTTGGTCGCCGCGTAGGCGAGCAGCTCCCGCAGGAGAATCGTTCCCAGTCCTTTTCCCTGCCAGCCGTCCTGGACGACCAGGGCGATCTCAGCTTCTTTCGCCGCGTCGTCGTAGTCGTAGCGCGCCACCCCGATCAGCTGGCTGCTGGGCGCGACCGCCACGATGGCCATCCGCTTGTCGTAGTCCACGTTGGCGAGAATGCGGGCCCAGTCGGGAGGCAGGCGCGCCATCACGCTGAAGAAGCGCTGGTAGGCCGTCTCGGGGCTCAGTCGCGAATAAAGGGCCGTCAGCTCGCGCTCGTCCTCCGGCCGGATCGGCCGCAGCATGATGGTGGCGCCGTCCCGGAGCGTGACGCTCATGGGGTCAGGCATGCGTATTTGCGTTGCCGTCGAGGTGTCGTCGGGCGGGGACGCCCCACCCAGGGACGGAGGTGCCCCACTCGGGGCGCGCGACCTCAGCATAAGATGCTGATTTATTGTCTGTTCGATCCGGCATCGCGGTTGCAATTCTACTTGTTTCGGCGAAAGCCTGACTGTCTAATCGTTCGTGCGTGAAGGAGGAGTATGTCATGAAAGCGCTGGCACCCTGGACAGGCTTCACAACCCTTCAGAAGGAGATCGACCGGCTGTTCGAGCGCTTCTGGGAACCCAGGTGGGACGAGTTCCCGGCCCTCGCCGGGGAGTGGACCCCCAGCCTGGACCTCTCCGAGACCAAGGACGCCCTGGTGGTGAAGGCTGAGATCCCCGGGATCGACCCGAAGGAGATCGAGGTGTCCCTCCAGGATCAGGTCCTGACGATCAAGGGGGAGAAGAGGCAGGAGAAAGAGGAGAAGGACGAGCATTACTTCCGCATGGAGCGCTCCTACGGGGGCTTCGTGCGGAGCATCCGCCTGCCCGTGCCGGTGGACGGCAGCAAGGTCAGCGCCACGTTCAAGAACGGGCTGCTGACGGTCAAGCTGCCCAAGACGCCGGCCGCCAAGGGCACGACCATCCCGGTCAAGGCGGAGTAGCAGCGAGACCGGGCGGGGGGCCGTGGGGCGATATGAGTTTCTCGAAGAGGTGGCGCTGGCCGACTGCGCCGTGGACGTCGAGGGGAACGACCTCGACGACCTCTTCGCCACCGCCGCCGCCGCTCTGGCGGACGTGATGGTGGACCCGGCGACGGTGCCGAGCACCGTCGAGCGGACGATCGCCCTCACGGCTCCCCAGCTCGATCTCCTGCTGTACGACTGGCTGTCGGAGCTGATTTACCGGAAGGACCGGGACCGCGAGGTCTTTACGCGGGCGGAGGTCCGCGTGAGCGGCGCCGGTCCGTTCGAGTTGACGGCGCGCGTCCACGGGGGTGTGCTTGATCCCGAGCGGACGGCGCTCCGCGCCGACGCGAAGGCCGTGACCTTCCACCAGTTTGCCCTCACGTCCACGGACGGCGCCTGGCGGGCCCGCATTGTAATAGACATATGAAAGTCCTTCCCGTTGGCGACTGCGTGTGGGAGATTCCGCCGAGCGAAAAGCCCGGGATGCGGGTTCCGGCGCGCATCTATGCCTCCGAGGCGCTCCTGGGCCAGATGGACAAGGGCGTCTTCGAGCAGGTGACCAACGTCGCCTGCCTCCCCGGGATCGTCCGGGCCTCCCTCTGCATGCCCGACGGCCACTGGGGCTACGGCTTCCCCATCGGCGGCGTGGCGGCGTTTAGGGCCGACACCGGCGTGATCTCCCCGGGAGGCATCGGCTTCGACATCAACTGCGGGATGCGGCTCCTCAGGACGACGCTCACCGAAGACGAGGTCAGGCCGCGGCTCCGGGAGCTGATCAACGCGCTCTTCGCGGCGGTCCCCTCCGGCGTGGGGGCCAAGGGCTTCGTCCATCTCTCGGAGGCCCAGTTCAGCGAGGTCATGGTGCAAGGGTCGGGCTGGTGCGTGAAGCACGGCTACGGCTGGCCCGAGGATCTGGAGCGAACCGAGGGGCAGGGCTGCCTGCCCGGCGCCGATCCCGCCCACGTGAGCGCGCGCGCCGTCTCGCGCGGCAGGGATCAGCTCGGCACACTCGGCTCCGGCAATCACTACCTCGAGATCCAGGTGATCCGTCCGGGCGGGATTCACGATCCCGCCGCGGCCCGCGCCCTCGGGGTGGACGCGCCCGGGCAGGTCTTCGTGATGTTCCACTGCGGCTCCCGGGGCTTCGGCCACCAGATCGCGACCGACTACCTCAGGATCTTCGATCAGGTCATGCGACACTACGGGATCGTGGTGAACGACCGGGAGCTGGCGTGCGCCCCGTTCCGCTCGCCGGAGGGCCAGGCGTACTTCGGCGCCATGACGGCCGCCGCCAACAGCGCCTTCGTGAACCGCCAGGTGATCACCCACCGGGTGCGGGAGGTCCTGGGGCGGGTCTTCGGCAAGGATCCCCGGGAGCTGGGGCTGTCGGTGGTCTACGACGTCTGCCACAACACCGCCAAGGTCGAGCGCTACCCCGTGGACGGCGAGCTCCTCGACCTCGTCGTCCACCGCAAGGGCGCCACGCGCGCCTTCGGTCCCGGCGCCCCGGATCTGCCGGAGGCCTACCGGGAGATCGGCCAGCCGGTGATCATCGGCGGCTCCATGGAGACGGGCTCGGCCCTCCTGGTGGGCACGGCCCGCGCGATGGCGGAGACCTGGGGCTCCACCGCCCACGGCGCCGGGCGGACGATGTCGCGGGCCCAGGCCAAGCGCCGGGTGTGGGGGGAAACCCTCTTGAAGGAGATGGAGGCGCGCGGCGTCATCGTTCGCGCGGCGTCCAAGTCGGGAGTCGCCGAGGAGGCCGGCTTCGCCTACAAGGACCTGGCGGCGGTGGTGGACGTCCTCCACCGGCTGGACATCTCGCGCAGGGTGGCGTCCCTGACGCCCATCGGCAACATCAAAGGGTAGGGCCTTGGCCTGCTCGGTTCTCGGCCTGGCGCGGAAAGGGTAGGGGGGACAATGGGCTGGCTCGGGTTCGTCCTTCTGGCGGTGGGTTTGATCGCCCTGTTCGTCGTCTGGGACGTGATCTTCTGCGGGGGGAAGCGCTGCAAGGGGCTCATCGACCGGATGTGACTGTCGCCGACGTCATGGTCCGGGCGGTGGTGACGGCCACGCCGGACACCCTCGTGAGTGGGGCCCGGCGCCTGATGAGGCAGGCGCGCGCCCGCCACCTTCCGGTGCTGGACGGTCCGCTGCTCGTCGGGATCGTCTCCGACCGCGACCTTCGCTCGGCGCCGAGCGAGACCGTTCCCCTCCGGGAGGTCATGCGGCGTCCCGTCTTCGTCCTCTCTCCCGACACGTCCCTCCGCCGAGCCGCCCACCTCTTTCGCGAGCGCCGCTTCGGCGCGATGCCGGTCCTCGACGGGCGCGAGCTCGTCGGCATCGTCTCGGTCGTGGATGTCCTGAAGGTTCTCGGCGAGTAGGCTGCGGGGCACCCCTGCCCCACAGGGGCGGAGGGCGCCCCACACGCGGAGATTTTCGCCCGTTTTTGGGGCTTCAACCCCTCGATTTTTCTGTTGTTCATCACCCGCTGGCAGTGGCACCCGGCTTGCACCCTCTCGACGGGTGGTAGTTCGTTTGGTCCACACATATTTCGGTGAAAGGAGAAGACGACAATGAAGCGGTTTCTCGTGGCGGCACTCAGTCTGGGCCTGATGAGCGTGACCTTCCCCGATGCGGGTTGGGCTCAGGCACCGGCGACGAAATGCCCGTCTGAGCTGGCTCAGGCTCAGGTGGCGTTGCAGAAGGCACAGCAGACGCTGAAGCAGCAGCAGGCGCGAGCCAAGCGCGCGCAGGCCGCCGCCAAGTCTCAAGAGGTCCAGGCGCCGCGCGGCCAGGAAGTGCAAGCGCCTCGTGGTCAGGAAGTCCAAGCTCCTCGCGGCCAGGAAGTCCAGGCGCCCCGCGGTCAGGAAGTGCAGGCGCCTCGCGGTCAGGAAGTGCAAGCTCCTCGCGGTCAGGAAGTGCAGGCGCCCCGTGCTCAGGAAGTCCAGGCTCCGAAGGTCGCGAAGGCCCGCGCGCTCGTGCAGCAGTCCCACCAGGCGTGCACGAAGGGCGATATGACCCTCTCGGCTCAGAAGGCCAAGGAAGCTCTCGAGCTGCTGAAGTAAGGACGGAGGGAACGACCGGGCGAGGATGGGGAGATGGCGACAACGACGCGTGCGCTGGCCCTCTCCCTGTTCCTCACCGGCGATCCCATCCGTCTCGAGCTTCCCGTCACTTCGCTGCGAGATCTGCTCGCCGCGCTCGGATTGGAAGGGCTCGAGAAGGCGGGCCTCCTCCCCCTCGCTCCCCGCGTCGCCCTGCTTCACTCCCTGACGGGCGCGACGGGGAGCGTGACGCTCCGCTGGGTTCACCTGACTCACGCTCCCATTCTGATCGACGGCGCGGGGCCCGTGGAGACAGTGGTGGTGCTGACGGCGCCGATGTGCCAGAGCGGAAGTGCCCTCCGCCTGGTCTCACGGCTCAGGGCGTCCCTGCGGGATCCCGCCGTCGTGGAGGGTGCCCGGTCGGCGACCTCGCGCGAGGGGCTGGTGAAGATTCTGGCGGCGGCCGAGGAGACCGCGGGCGAGAGCCCCCTGTCGGGCGACGAGGTTCTGTCCCTTTTGGGCTCCGGGGCGGCCGGGTTGGCGGCAGCGGAAGCCGAGCGCCGGCTCGAGCAGTGCGGCCTCAACCGGATCGAGCGCGTCCGCCGCCGCCCGCTCGCCCTCCGCTTCCTGGAGCAGTTCTGGAGCTTCTTCGCGCTGCTCCTCTGGGTCGGCGGCGGCTTCGCGCTGCTGGCCGGGATGCCCCAGCTCGGCTGGGCCATCTTCGCGGTCATTGTCATCAACGGCGTCTTCAGCTTCTTCCAGGAGTACCGCGCCGAGCGCGCCGTGGAGGCGCTCCAGGAGCTGCTCCCTCAAGAGATCACAGCGCTCCGCGACGGCCGCGAGCTGCGCGTGGCCGCCTCCCTCCTCGTCCCCGGAGACCTGGTGTGCCTTCAGGAAGGCGATCAAGTGCCCGCGGACGGGCAGCTCCTCTCGGCGGAGGGGCTCCGGGCGGACCAGAGCGCGCTGACCGGTGAATCCCACCCGGTCTTCAAGCTCCCGGCGGTCGCCAACGAGCGCGAGAGCGTTCCCTTCGTGGAGCGGCACGAGCTGCTCTTCGCGGGCACCGCCGTCGTGGCGGGGACGGGCACCGCGCTGGTCTTCGCCACCGGGATGGCCACTGAGATTGGTGCCATTGCGCGTCTGACGCAGGCCGTCGTGGAGGAGCCCAGCCCCCTCCAGCGCGAGATGGTGCGCGTGACCCGGATCGTGACGCTCCTGGCGGTCTCCTTCGGGGTCGGCTTCTTCGTCCTCGGCGTCATGACCGGCGTCCTGCCGCTGGCCGAGGGGTTCCTCTTCGCCCTCGGCGTCATCGTCGCCAACGTCCCCGAGGGACTGCTCCCCACGCTCACGCTGGCCCTGGCGCTGGGGGTCCAGCGCATGGCGCGCCAGCGAAGCCTGATGAAGCGCCTGTCGGCGGTGGAGACGCTCGGCGCGACCACCGTGATCTGCACCGACAAGACCGGGACGCTCACCCAGAACCGGATGGCGGCGCGGTCCGTGTGGGCTACGGGCCGGCTGCTGGACGTCGCCGACCTGACCGGCGAGGAGCCGGAAGTCAGGGAGCTCTTCGAGGCCGCGGCGCTGGCGTCCCAGGCCGCCCTGGATCACGGCGATCCGACCGAGGTGGCGATTCTGGCGGCGGCCGTGAAGGCCGGCGTGGATCCCGAGAAGGTCCGACGGGCCCACGACCTCCTGGCCCCGTATCCGTTCGACTCGTTCCGCAAGCGGATGTCGCTCGTGCGCGCCGCGGCCGACAGGGCCACCGCCTACGTGAAGGGCGCTCCTAAGGAGACGCTGGCGCTGTGCGACACGATCCGGTGGGAGGGCAGCACGGTCGCGCTTACGGATGACATTCGCCGCCGGATCCTGGCGGACCATGATCGGGTCGCTCGGGAGGGACTTCGTCTGCTGGCCGTCGCGGTGCGGCCGCTTCCAGAGGCGCTCGTCGGAGCCGTCGCCAGCGCCGTCGAGCGCGAGCTGACTTTTCTCGGTCTCGTGGCCCTCTGGGACCCGCCGAGACCGGAGGTGAAGGAGGCCGTGGCGCTCTGCCGGAGGGCGGGCATCCGCGTGGTGATGATCACGGGCGATTATGGGCTCACCGCCCAGGCCATCGCGCGGCAGATCGGGTTGCCGGTGGAGAAGGTCGTAACCGGTGAGGAATTGGAGCGCTTGTCGGCCGAGAGCCTTCAACGGCTTCTCGCCGAGCCCGCCGTGCTCTTCGCCCGGACTTCCCCCGCGCACAAGCTCAGCATCGTCAGGGGCCTGAAGGCGCTGGGGGAGGTGGTGGCGGTCACCGGCGACGGCGTCAACGATGCCCCGGCGCTCAAGGCCGCCGACATCGGCGTCGCCATGGGCAAGCGGGGGAGCGACGTGGCCAAGGAGGCGGCCGTGATGGTGATCACGGACGACAACTTCGCCTCCATCGTCGGCGCCGTCCGCCAGGGACGCGCCATCTACGCCAACATGGGGAAGTTCATCACCTACATCTTCGCGTCGAACGTCCCCGAGTTGGTGCCGTTCCTCGCCCTGGTCTTCCTCGGGGTTCCCCTGCCGCTGACCGTGATGCAGATCCTCGCCGTGGATCTGGGGACCGATCTGCTCCCCGCCCTCGCCCTCGGCGCCGAGCCCCCCGAGCCCGGCGTGATGGACCGGCCGCCGCGCCCGAGGACCCAGCGCCTGCTCGGTCCCGGCAGGCTGCTTCACGCGTATGGCTTTCTGGGAGTGGCGGAGGCCGCGCTCTCGCTCGCGGCGTTCTTCTGGACCTACTGGGTGGCCGGCTGGCGCCCCGGGCTGCCCATGGCCCGGACGGGAGTCCTCTACCGGCGCGCCACGACGATGACGCTGGCGGGCATCGTGGCGACCCAGGTCGGCAACGTGTTCGCGTGCCGCACGGATCGCGAGTCGGTCTTCCGGGTCGGGCTCTTCAGCAACCGGCTCGTCCTCCTGGGGATCGCCGCCGAGATGGGGATCCTCGCCATCTTGATCCTCGTGCCGCCGTTTCCGGCGGTGTTCGGGCTGGCGCCCCTCGTGTTCGCGGAGTGGCAGCTCCTCCTCCTCTTCCCGCCGGCGATGCTCCTCCTGGACCGGGTGCCCGCCCCAGGTGATGGAGAGCTCGCATGACGACGCTGACGTTCTACCGAAAAGTGATCGAAGAGAGCGGGCAGGCGAACCGGGAGGCGGCGAAGCGCGCGACGGCGGCGGTGCTCCACGCGCTCCGCGATCGCCTCACGGCTGACGAGGCGGACCAGGTCGCCGCCCAGCTCCCGCGGGAGCTCAAGGGCCTGTGGGAGGCGGGAGAGGGGCCGGGCCGCCGGCCCGTGAAGATGCACCGCAAGGAATTCTACGAGCGAGTGAAGGCCGAGGCGGGTCTGGCCTCGCTGCGGGAGTCCCGCTGGTACACCGTGGCGGTGTTCACGGCCCTCAAGGAGCAGCTGTCGCCGGGCGAGGCCGGGGACGTCCAAGCGCAGCTGCCCAAGGACCTCAAAGAAGTGTGGGAGGAGGCGTGAGCCATGGCGAGCCCTGCGGCGGGACTGACGGCCCCGGTCGAGAGCGTGATGACGAGCCGCGTCGTGATGGTGCTGGAGGAGATTCCGATGGCGGAGGTCCGGGCCATCGCGGGCCGCTACGATTACAACGGCTTCCCCGTGGTGAGCCGCGAGGGGCGCCTGGTCGGGATGGTGACCAAGGGCGATCTGCTCCGGGTGCTCAAGGCGGGGCTCGGCGATCCCGGTGTCTGGCTGCAACTGGTTTCGCGCTGGATGGCCCACGGGGTCCTCGCGCTGCGTCCCAAGGATTCCGTCGAGACCGCAGTGTCGCTCATGGTGGACTCCGGCTTGCGGAGCCTGCCGGTCATCGACGACGATGGGAAGGTGGTCGGCATCGTCTCCCGGAACGATCTGATGGGGGCGGTGGAGGGAGGGATCGGGCCATGAAACGGAAGGCACGGCAGGCCACCAGGCGGCGCCCCGCGCGGCCCCGCATGGTCAGGCTCCCGGAGCTGGACGACCGGGGCCAGATCGTGCAGATGCTCCACGAGATGATCGCGCACGGCGAGACCGGCCCGATCCTCACCGGCGGGGATCTGGACGCGGACTGGATGCGAGCCCATCTCTCCGGCGAGGAGGCCGTGGGCGGCAGCGTCGCCACGCCCGACCAGGACGTGGTGGACGAGATCGGCCGCGCGCTCGGCGTGGAGCAGGCCTCGGACGCCGAGGTCCGCACCTCCGACGAGATTCTTCGCAACCGGGATCGCTTCCGCTGGCACCTCGAGCGGGAGGCGGCCGACTCGGAGGAAGGACGGCCGCCACGTCCCCGGCGCGGCACGCGGTGACGGTGATGGGAAAGACCCTGAACGTGGAGCTGGTGGAGGAGTTCAGGGGCCGCCTGCGCGAGCTGCGGGGACGCCTGCACAGGACCGCGGCCACGACCGACGAGGAGCTCCGGACGCTCGAAGCCCATCAGGCGGGCGCGCCGGCGGAAGACGTCGCGCGCGAGTCGGTGACCACGCTCCTCTCCCGGCTCAGCGCCCAGGAGAAGCACGAACTGGACGAGGTGTACGCTGCCCAGGCCCGGCTCGAGACCGGGACCTTCGGTATCTGCGAGGGGTGCGGCCGGTCCGTCCCGTTGGCACGCCTCCGGGCGATGCCGGCGGCGCGGACGTGTGTGGCCTGCGAGGCCAGGGAGGAGGAGAGGGCGCGATGAAGATTCTGCATCCGACCGACTTTTCGGAATGCGCGGAGCAGGCCCGGGCCCAGGCGATCCGGCTGGCGCGGGCGATGGGGGCGGAGATCATCCTCTTCCACGTCTCGGTCGAGACGCCCCTCTACGCCGAGGGGATGATGGCGGCGGGCACGGTGCAGAGGGTCTACGAGGCCCAGCGGAAGTGGGCCGAGGAGGCGCTGGAGGCGCGCGCCGCCGAGACGCGGGCTGCGGGGGCGCCGGCGCGGTGGAAGCTCAGCCGCGGGGTGCCGTTCGACGCCATCGTCCAGGCGGCGGAGGAGGAAGGCGCCGACATGATCGTGATGGGCACGCACGGCCGGCGCGGCCTCGAGGGGCTGCTCCTGGGCAGCGTGGCCAACCGGGTGGTCCGGCTGGCGGGGTGCCCGGTCCTCACGGTCAGGGAGAAAAAGTGATGCTCGTCCAGGATGTCATGCACACGACCCTGACCACCATCACGCCGAAGACGACGCTGCCCCAGGCGATGCGGCTGGTCCAGCAGCGCGGGATCCGCCACCTCCCGGTCGTCGAGAACGGGGAGCTGGTGGGCATCGTGTCGGACCGCGACCTCAAGCGGGCCATGGCCTCCCCGGCCACGAGCCTGGAGGTGCGCGAGCTGAACTACCTGCTGGACCGGCTCCCCGTGGCCGAGATCATGACGCGCGCCGTGATCACCATCGCCCCCATGTTCCCCGTGGAGGAAGCGGCGCGGCTCATGGTGAAAGAGAAGATCAGCGCGCTCCCCGTCACCGAGGGCGGGCGCCTGGTCGGGATCGTGACCGAGACCGACGTCCTGGAGCTCCTGGTCAAGGCGATGGGAGCCGGCGAGCCCTCGAGCCGGCTGGACGTGGTGCTGGGGGACCGCCCCTCCGCCCTGGCGGAGGCCGTGAAGGCCGTGGAGGCTGCAGGCGCCGTCATTTCCAGCATCGTGACGCTGGCGAACCGCGCCGGGCTGAAGGAGGCGGTGATCCGGGTCGCGACGATCAACCCGGGCCCGGCGATCAAGGCGCTGGAGGCCCGGGGCTTCACGGTGCGCGAGTCCTGGCGCGGCCAACAGGGCCCCCCTCACCCAACCCTCTCCCCCGGTGGGGGAGAGGATGAAGGTGAGGGGGCCTGAGGAGTCGAGCCGGTATGAATGCGCATGCCATCGGAAGCGTCAGGGACTGGATGAGCCGGGAGCCGGTGACGGTGACGCCCGAAGCGTCCATCGAGCACGTCATCCGGCTCATGCGGGCGCGCGGGATCCGCCACCTTCTCGTGATGGACGGCGAGCGCCTGGCGGGGATCGTTTCCAACCGCGACGTCCGCCGGCTCCTCCTCGGGGGGGAGCACTCGATTCCACCGAGCGCGCCGGTCACGCGGGTCATGACCGAGAGCCCGGTGACGGTCTCGCCCGAGACGCCGCTGACGGTGGCCGCCCGCGAGCTCCTCGACCGGAAGATCGGCGCGCTCCCTGTCGTCGAGGGCGACCGGCCGATCGGCATCCTCACCAAGTCCGACGCCCTGGAGGCCCTCCTCGCCTGGGCGGAAGGACCCGAATGAAGGGGGACTTCAGCATGATCGCGCGGGTCTTCGCTCTCGGGCTGGCGATCGCTCTGGCCGGCGCGCCTGCCGTCGCGCAGGACCGGGCCGCCCTGATCGCCCAGGGACAGAAGCTTTTCACCGCCCAGGGCTGCTACGGCTGTCACACCGTGGGGAAGGTCGGGACGCCGATCGCGTCGGACCTCTCCCGCGTGGGCTCCAAGCACAAAGAGGCGTACCTGCTCCAGTGGCTCAGGGATCCGGCGACCCAGAAGCCCACCGCCCACATGCCGAAGATCGCCATGACGGAGGCCGAGGCGCGGGCACTGGCAGCCTGGCTGGCCTCGCTCCGCTGAGGATGGCCACCTTTCCCGAGTTGACCAGACGGCTCGTTCGGCGCTGGAATCGTCAGGCGCGCTTCTATGACCTTCTCACCGCGCCGATGGAGCGCATGCTGGGCTTTGCACCGGCGAAATGAGGTGCTTCCCTTGAACATTCACGCTGTCGCTGGTATCCTGACCCCGTGGCAGTGACGATGCGCTTGATACGCCGATTCGTCCGAATGCTGCCGGCCTTTGTCGCCGCGGTCTTCCTCCTCTCGTGCCTCGCCACCGCCGCGCACCTGGCCATGGCGGCGACCGAGGGGTGCCCGCCCAGCCATCCATCGGTCAGGAGCTGCGGGCAGACGCTCTCCCTGGACATGGCCCCGGCGTTGCCCGCGATATGGGCGTCTGTTGACTCTCCGCTTGTCTGGACGGCGTGGCCCTCGGTTCCTGCCGTTTTAGGCCACGACTTGCAGGACCAGTCCAGGCCTTCCGTCCCGCGCTCTCCTCCCGCGCTTCCCGCGTAGTCTCTACTACTAGTCTCTTTCGCTCCCGATAATCCGCGGCGTAGGAATGTTCGTCCACGGAATTCGGAGGCGGAATTCTGCCGACGCCAAGAACGGAGGAGCTGGGGGAACACGATGCATCATCTGATTCTGGCCTGGTACACATGGCTCAGCACGCTGAGCCAGGGGTTCGTCTTCTCGGTCGGGGAGTGGACTGAACGGCTGGATCTGGCCCCGGCCAGCGCCCTGCTCTTCGGGCTGATCGCGGCCGCGTCCCCCTGCCAGCTCACCACCAACCTTGGGGCTTTGGCGTATGCGGGCCGCGAGTCCTCGAGGAGCGCGACGTTCGCTTCGGCCCTCGCGTTCGCGGCGGGGAAGGTTTCGGCCTACAGCGTCGTCGGCCTCCTCGTTGTTGCGGTGGGCCTTCAGCTCCAGGCGGCGTCGGTGCCCGTCGTGGTGGTGGCGCGAAAGCTCCTCGGGCCCCTCATGATCCTCGCGGGCCTCGGCATGCTGGGCGCGATCCGCCTTCGGGGAGGATTCGGCCAGCGCCTGAGCGAAGGGCTCAGGACCACCGTGCCGACCGGAGGCGTAGCGGGCGCCTTCCTCCTGGGCGTGGTCTTCTCCCTCGCCTTTTGCCCGACGCTCTTCTGGCTCTTCTTCGGGCTCACGGTTCCCCTGGCGCTCAGGAGCGCCGGGGGGTGGAGCTTCCCGGGCCTCTTTGCCCTCGGCTCAACGCTCCCGCTCCTGGTCCTCTCAGGCGTCGTGGCGCTGGGGTTCGGGGCGCTCGAGGCGACCGTCGGGAACCTCTGGCGGGTCCAGCGGATCACGAGCGCAGTGGCCGGGGCGGTATTCATCCTGGCGGGTCTCCACGATACGGTTGTGTACTGGTGGCTCTGAGGACGGACGAACGTATAACCCACTGACTCTCGCCATGTACTTCCTGATGCGCTCGATGACGAAAATGGGACACCCTGGAGATCATCAGAATCGAGGGGGAGAGAAATGAGACAGCGCCTTACCGTTTTCACCGTTCTCGGAGCGCTCGCGATGCTGTTGACGGCGCCTCCGACCGCCTCCCCCGCTCAGGAAAGCCCAAGCAAAGGGGGCGGCTTCGAGCACGTCCACGCACTCGCGGCGGACGCCGAGGGGCGACGCCTCTTCCTCGGGGCGCATACCGGCCTCTTCAGGAGCGAGGACGGCGGGCGGTCCTGGCGGAAGGTGGCGCTCTCGGCAAAGCACGGCCACCCGGATGTGATGACGATCGCCCCCCACCCAAGGGACCCGCTGGTGCTCTATGTCGGCACTCACGAGGCCGGCGTCTTCCAAAGCACGGACGGGGGGAGCACGTGGAAGGAGGCCAACAACGGGCTCCCGGGGCTCGACGTCCACGGCCTGGCCATCGATCCCAACGCGCCTCAGAAGCTGCACGCGGCGGTTCGGGAGAAGGGAGACGGCCTCTACCGGACCACCGACGGCGGCGGCAAGTGGGTACGGGTGGACGACGGCCCCGGAGGCGAGGTCAAAGTGCTGACCTCGGTCAACATCCCGACGGGGATGGGCGGGATTTACCTCTACGCCGGGACGGCCGAGGGTCTCCAACGCAACCCGGACTGCTTCTGAGGGTGGAAGCTGGTGGGCGGTCTGCCCGCCAACCGGACGGTGAACGGCTTCGCAGTGGATACGGACAACCCCAAGGTCATGTACGTGGCCATGCGCGATGGGCTCTTCAAGAGCACCGACGCCGGTGAGACCTGGAAGCCGGTGGGCAAAGACCTGAGGAACCTGGCGGCGGTCGCGGTGAACCCGAAACGGTCGGGCGAGGTCTACGTCGCCACGGCGGACGGAGTGATCTTCAAGAGTCCGGACGGAGGGATGACATGGAAGCGGCAGCAGTAACCGGAAGCGCTCTCTCGCGGCGCGAGTTCCTGCGAGCATCTGGCCAGGCAGGGCTCGGGGCTGTCGCGCTCGCGGCCGGCGGTGGAGCGCTCCTTCCTGGCCGGAGCGGCGCCACGGGGCACCCGGGCTCCGGCGGGGTGAGGGAGATTTCCCTGGAGGCGCGCGAGGTCCGATGGGAGCTGGCTCCGGGGAAGGTCATCAAGGGCATGGCGTACAACGGCCAGATCCCGGGGCCGGAGCTTCGCCTCAGGGAGGGGGAGCGAGTGCGCATCGTCTTGAAGAACTCGCTCCCCGAGCCCACGACCATCCACTGGCACGGCGTGGACGTGCCGAACTCGATGGACGGCGTCCCGGGGATCACGCAGAAGCCCGTCGCCCCAGGCCAGACGTTCGTCTATGAGTTCGAGCCGCGGCCGACCGGCACTCGCTGGTACCACACCCACTTTCAGGAGCACCGGCAGCTCGACCTGGGGCTGTACGCCCCGCTCCTCATCGAGCCGGCCGGGCCCGACCCGTTCCCGTTCGACCGCGAGTACACCCTCGTCCTGGACGACTGGGCGACCGGGACGGGGCGTCCTCTCCCGTCCACCCGCGAGGGGACGGCAGGAGGACGGGGCGGCATGGGCGGGATGATGGGCGGAGGCATGGGCCGGATGATGGAGGGGATGATGGGGCGGGGCATGGGCGGCATGATGGGTGGCGGCCAGCACCCGGCCTACGACGTCATGACCATCAACGGGAAGGCCTTCCCGGCCAGCCAGCCCCTCACGGTCCGCGAAGGCGAGCGGGTCCGCCTTCGACTGATCAACGCGAGCGCCGACCACACCCACGTCATTCGCCTTGGCGGCCACCGCCTGCGGGTGACCCACACCGACGGGAATCCGCTCCTCCAGGCCATGGAGGTGGACGCGGTGCCCATCGTCCCGAGCGAGCGGTACGACGTCCTCCTGGCGGCCGACCGCCCCGGCGCCTGGTTCCTCTACTGCGCCGAGCCCGGCCATGCGGTGGCGGGGGAGCAGGTTCTCGTCCTCTACGAGGGGCACGAACGGGACCGGGCTGAGCCCCCGGTGGAGGGCGTCGCTGGCCTGACCCTCTGGCGCTACGACCTCGGTCGGGGCCGGGAGGTCCTCCCTCCGCCGTCCGGGCAGGAGCGCACCTTCGACCTCACGCTGAGCGGCGGAATGATGGGATCGGAAGTCTGGACCATCAACGATGAGCGCTACCCCCACACGGAGCCCCTGCGCATGCGGAAGGGGGATCGGGCCCGGATTCGCTTCCGCAACATGAGCATGGAGGCCCACCCGATGCACCTGCACGGCCAGTCCTTCAAGGTCCTGGCGGTGAACGGCCAGCGGCTCGCCGCGCCCATCGTGAAGGACAGCGTGGACGTGGAGGCCCACATGGGCTCGGTGGTGATCGAATTCACCGCCCACAACCCGGGCGACTGGTTCCTCCACTGCCACAAGCCGATGCACATGGAAGGCGGCATGATCACCCTGGCCAAGATCGCGTGAGGGGATGGGTGGGGGTCCGACGTCCGGTCCTCCTGGGCCTCGCGATTGTCCTCGCCACCGGCGCAGCGGCCGTGGCGGCACGGGTCTGGCTCGCGCCCCGGCCGGCCCCCGGATCGCCGGAAACCCTGGGTGTCTACGGGGAGGTCCCCGACTTCTCCCTCACCGAGCGAAGCGGTCGGCGCGTGACCCGGGCCGATCTCCTGGGCAAGGTCTGGGTCGCCAACTTCATCTACACCCAGTGCACGGAGACATGCCCGCTCCAGACCGCCCGGCTCGCCCGCCTCCAGTCCGAGTTCGCCGGAGAGAGGGATCTGCGCCTGGTTTCGATCACGGTGGACCCCAAGCGGGACACCCCGGCCGTCCTTTCGCGCTATGCGGAGCGATACGGAGCCGACCCCGTCCGCTGGCTCTTCCTGACCGGAGAGAAGGGGGCCATCTTCCGGTTGGCCAAAGAAGGCTTCCGCCTCGGGGTCGCCGACCCCGACGACGCGTCAGAGGCCACCCGGCCGCGGCCCTGGCTGGAACTGCCCGCTGCGTGGGGCAGTCACGGGTCGAAGGGGCTCATCCTGCACAGCCCCCGGCTCGTCGTGGTGGACCGCCGGGCGAAGATCCGCGCGTACCATCGACCGGATGACGAGGAGGCCCTCGAGCGTCTCCGCCGGAACGTGAGGCTGGTGCTGCGAGAAGGGGCGAAGGGGAGATAGATGGCGCCGAGACCCTGGGCAGTTGTGTTCGTGGGCGCGGTGCTCACGCTGGGCTCGACCGCACCAGCGTCGGCGGCAGAGGATCTTTTCGCCGCGCTGGGAGCCGAGCGGCTGGTCACTCCTCGGGCGGCGCCCGACCTGGCTCTGCCGTCCCTGGATAGCGGCATGGTCCGGCTGAAGGATCTCCTCCAGGAAGGGACGAGCGAGAGGCTTCAGAGACGGCGCATCGTCGTCGGCCAAGAGACCTCAACAGCCTCTGCGCCCGTTCCCGTGGCGACGATTCTGGGCGCTCCGGAGGCGTTCGAGGGCCGGCAGGTGACCGTTCGTGGGACCGTCGTCAAGGCGAAGCGTGATGTCTTCCCGAACGGCAAGCCGTATCACACGCTCTCCGTGGGGGTCGGGGAGACGGTCCTAACGGTCTTTTCCTGGTCGCCCCCTTCCGCCAAAGCCGGGGATCGAGTGGAAGCGATGGGAGTCTTTCACGTTTGGCGCTACAACATCCGCCACATGATCGATGCCGCGCAGATCAGGCGGCTGGAACCCGTTCGGTAGGCGGAGGGGAGACGAGGGCTTCTTTCATTTCGGGAATGTCCGGAGATGGGAGGCCGATGATGAGGATTCACGGGCGCGGTCGGGAAACGGGTCACTCGGCAGATTTCGGGCGGCGGCAGTTCCTGAGAGACGCCGGACTTACGGTGGCGGCGGGATGGATTCTTCTCAAGCCCGCATCCGCAGGAGGCGCGGGCCCTGGCGGCCTACCTGGCCTCGCTCCGGTGAGGTGGGGCTCGGATGCCCCACGTGGTGCTCCCGCCGGGCAGCGGAGCCCGAGGCAGCAATGGAGGGCCGCGCGTCCCTATTTTCGAGCAGGAAAGGTTTTTCAAATACTTGGAGGGCAGTGGGTCGAGTGATACGAGATGGCAGCGCGCTTGCACCTTCCACTAGGTCAAGGGAACTGTCCATGGTCAAGGCGCTCGCTCCGGTGCTCGTCCTGACCTCGATCGCTCTGATCGTGGGCGTCGGCCTCTGCCTGTTCGACGGCCATGACGCCGCCGGCCGGGATCTTTGCCCTTCCTTCCTCGCGGCAACCATCGGCCTCTTCGCGGCCCTCTCGCTGACTCCGATGGGACGCCTTCTTCCCGCGGAGGTGACGGCGTATCACCGCTATCCGCCGGATCTCCCCGCTCCGCCTCCCAAGGCCTGATCGCTTTCTTGCCCGGCATTCCCCGCCCGCAGCGCGGCGGGAACAATCGAACCACTGATCAGGAGGAGTCCAACGATGCGCTCATTTGTTCGCGCGGCAGTGATTCTCGCGATGGTGGCCCTGGGGGCCGCGGGGGGCTTGCAAGCCCAGGAAGGGCTGACGAAACAGGATCGCCAGGGGCCGGTGACGGTTGCCGTCACGCTGACGGCTGCGCCGGCGGTCGGAGCCCCCATCAAGGTCAAGGTCGTCCTCGACACGCACTCGGTGGGCCTCGACGGTATCGCGTTCGACAAGGTCGTGGCGCTGCGGAGCCCCGACGGGGCCGACATCGCGCCGACGGCCGTAGAGCAGGCGACGGGCTCCGGCCACCACCGCGAGGCCACCCTGGTCTTTCCGCCGCCGGCCCAGGCTGGGCCGCTCAAGATCGTGGTCAAGAACGTCGGCGGTGTCGCCGAGCGCAGCTTCGTCTGGGAGATGGAGCCCGCCCGCTGAGGGCGAGACACCATGCACGGAGACGCGATCCCTTTCGGCTACGGCTTCTGGTCGCTGGTGGTCGTCAACGCGGGGATCTTCGTGCTGTTCGCGCTGTCGTTCCTGACGCCCCTGAGGCGGCGGGAGTGGCGGTCCTTCGGCGTGTTCAGCGCGTTCGTGATCGCGCTCTTCACCGAGATGTACGGTTTTCCCCTGACGATCTACATCCTCACCGCCATTTTGGGGAGCCGGTACCCGGTGCTGAACCCCTTCTCCCACGCCTCAGGGCATCTCTGGATCGCGCTGCTGGGAGGCGGCGTGTGGATGTCGGTCGTCATTCACCTGGTCAGCAACGGCCTGATGCTGGCGGGACTCGTTCTCATGGGGGCGGGGTGGCGCCGCATTCACAAGGCGCGGGGGGAACTGGTCATCGACGGCGTGTACGCCTGGGTGCGCCACCCGCAGTACGCCGGGCTCTTCCTGATCACGGTCGGGATGCTGGTCCAGTGGCCGACCATCATCACGGTGCTGACATGGCCCGTGCTGTTGGTGGTCTACCACCGGCTGGCCCGCCGGGAGGAGCGCGAGGCGGAGATCCGCTTCGGGGAGGCCTACACGCGCTACAAGGCGACGGTGCCCATGTTTGTCCCTCGGATGGGGCTCGGCCGCTCGGCGGAGCCTTCGCCGACGGGGCCGACGTCGGGCTGAGTCATGCGTGCCAGGGAGTATGACGCGATCATCGTGGGGGCGAGCTTCGCCGGCCTTGCGGTCGCGCGCGAGCTGCGGGGGGGAGGTGCTCCTGCTCGACCGGCACGAGGTGGGTTCCCACCAGACCTCCGCCTGCGGCACCCCGCTGTGGGTTCCCCAAGCCCTCGGTGTGGGAGAGAGCGTGCTCCAGGTCCACCGGCACGTCGTCGTCCACGCGCCCTCGCGAACGGTCACCTTCGACCTCTCCGATGCGCCGTACTGCACCTTTGACTACGGGAAGTTCTCTCGGGGGCTCCTGGAGCAATCCCGCGCGCGCTTTCTCCGCACCTCCGTCATCTGGTTTGCCGACAGCGCCGTCGAGACGACGGAGGGTCGGTTCAGGGCGCCATGCCTCGTGGACTGCTCGGGCTGGCAGGGGGTGCTGGTCGATGCCGCAAACGAAGGCGTGCCCCCGGGACCGGCGAAGAGCTTCGGGCTGGAGACCGAGACCGATTACCGAGGGGAGGCCCTCTACTTCTGGGCGAACCCCGAGCGGTTCCGGGAGGGCGTCGCGTGGCTCTTTCCCACCGGGCGGGGGAGCCGGGTGGGGCTGGCCAGCTACCTCGGCCGGACGAAGCTCAAGGGGGCCCTCCAGCGCTTCGTCGGCGACCTGGCGGCGAGTCCCACGGCCTATCACGGCACCTACTTTCCCAGCGGGCTCGGCGCCGCGACCGCGGGCCGGATCTTTGTCGTGGGGGACGCCGCCGGCCACTGCCTGCCGTTCACGGCGGAGGGTATCCGCCCCGCGCTCTACTTCGGCCAGGAGTGCGGGCGGCTCCTCCAGCGGGTCATCGAGAGGGCCATGAGTCTTGACCGGGCGCTCCAGGAGTACCGCCGACGGGTTGAGGCGTACCGCTGGGCGTACCGCCTTCTTGCCCTGGCCCAGTGGGCGGTGATTCACATGCCGGACCGCTGGCTTGGCCCGCTGGCGGAGTTCGCCGCCCATCCGCGCATCATGCCCCGCTGGTGGCCCCGTTACTCCCGGTTCGGGAGCCTTCGGGCGCCAGGGCTCCTGGCTGGGACGCTGGCGAAAGGGCGGAGCACAGCATGAGAGACCGACTGGATCCGGAGGCTTTGAGCTTCGCGGTGCTCCGTGGGCTCGCCATGATCGGGGGGCTCGCGGCGCTCTCGATCGCGCCGCTCCGGCCCGAGCACCAGATCCACCTGGCCCCGCTCCTGGGGGCCTTCATCGCCTACAAGGCGCTTCTCTTTGCATTGCTCTTCTTCCGCCCGGCCGGCGCGCGGCCGATCTTTCTCGCCACCCTCGGCGCCGATCTGGGGATCGTCTTCGTCCTGGTCTGGTTCACGGGCGGCGGTGAAAGCCATTTCTACCTCCTCTTCTCGGTCCTGGTGGCCCTGAACGCCTACCAGTTCGGGCCGGGGATCGGCGTCCTGGCCGCCATCGTTTCTGCGGACCTCATGGCCGTCGCCAACATCCTCGTCGCTCCTGGGGTGCCGTGGGCGCACATCGGCGCGCGGGCAGCGCTCTTCGGCTTCCTGGGGCTCGCGCTGGGCCACATCGCGAGCCGCGAGCGGAGGGCGCGCGCCGAGGCCGAGGGGTTCAACGCGGAACTGCGGGCAGCGCTCGCGCGCCTGGAGGAAGCAAAGGACCGGGCGGTCCGCGCCGAGCGCCTGGCCGCGGCTGGGCGGGTCTCGGCCCGGATGGCGCACGAGGTGCGGAGCCCCATCAGCGCCATTGGCCTCAACGTGGAGATGCTGGAGGAGATCGTCCGTGGGTGCCCGGGCCCCATGATGGGCGATGCCGGCGACCTCCTCCGGGGGATCCGGGCCGAGGTGCGGCGGCTGGCGGGACTGACCGACGAGTATCTGACCTTCTCCCGGCTGCCCCGGGCCCAGCCCCAGGAAGACTCGATCAACGAGATGCTGGACGAGCTCGTCGCCTTCGTCAAGCCGGAGGCCGACCAGCGGGGCGTGGTGCTGGTGCGGGACCCCGATCCCCTGATTCCCCTCTTTTCCTTCGACCGGGACCTCCTCCGGCGGGCCGTGCTGAACCTCGTCAAGAACGGGATCGAGGCCACGCCGCAGGGCGGATGGGTCCTCGTCGCCACGCGGCTCGATGGCGAGCGGGCCGAGGTCAGCGTGGAGGACACGGGGCGCGGGATCGACGCCCGCGATGCGCCGCATCTCTTCGAGCCGTTCTTCACCACGAAGCCGCGCGGGACGGGGCTCGGACTGGCCATCGCGCGCCAGATCGCCGAGGAGCACGGGGGGACCCTGCGGTGGGCGAACGCCTCCGGCGGCGGCGCCCGGTTCACTCTCCGCCTTCCCCTCAAAGGAGCTGCCCATGGGTGAGCCGACTGTCCTCGTGGCCGACGACGAGATTGGCCTGCGTGAGAGTGTCGAGCGCACCCTGCGCCGCGAGGGGTTTCGCGTGCTCCAGGCCGAGGACGGCCAGGCGGCCCTGGATGCCCTCCGCCAGAGCGGCGTGGACCTGCTCCTGGCCGACCTCCGGATGCCGGGGCTCGACGGGCTCGAGCTGCTCCGGGCAGCGAAGCTCCTCACCCCGGAGGTGGAGGTGATCGTCCTCTCCGGCCACGGCACGGTGGAGGAGGCCGTCCAGGCCATGAAGGAGGGGGCCTACGACTTTCTGACGAAGCCGCTCGAGCGCGCGCACCTGGTCCGCGCGGTCCGCCAGGCTCTGGAGCACCGGGCCCTCGTCCTCGAGAACCGGAGCCTCCAGCGCCGGCTGGACGAGCTGGTGGGGGCCGGCGAGATCATCGGCGAGAGTGCCGCCATCCGCCAGGTGTTGGCGCTCGTCAAGCAGGTGGCGCCGTCGGCCTCCACCGTTCTCATCCAGGGGGAGAGCGGGACGGGAAAGGAGTTGGTGGCCCGCGCGCTCCACGAGGGTTCCCCGCGCGGGGGCCGCCCCTTCATCCGGGTCAACTGCGCCGCCCTTCCCGAGACGCTGCTGGAGTCGGAGCTTTTCGGCTACGAGCGCGGGGCCTTCACCGGCGCCGCCGCCCGGAAGGAGGGACGGTTCGAGCTCGCCGACGGAGGCACCCTCCTCCTGGACGAGGTGGGAGACCTCTCGGCGGTGACACAGGCGAAGCTCCTCCGCGTCCTCCAGGAGGGGGAGTTCGAAAGGCTTGGCGCCACGAAGACGCTTCGCGTCGACGTCAGGATCGTGGTCGCCACGAACCGGGACCTGGCGCTCCTCGTGAAGGAGGGCCGCTTCCGGGAGGATCTCTACTACCGGCTCAACGTCATCACGATAGAGGTCCCACCCCTCAGGGAGCGGGCCGAGGACATCCCGCTGCTCGCCCAGCACTTCCTTTGCGTTCATGCCGCGAAGAATCACCGGACGATCGACGGGTTCACCGAGGCGGCGCTCGCGCGGCTCCGGGCCTATCCCTGGCCGGGGAACGTCCGCGAGCTGGAGCACGCGGTGGAGCGTGCGGTCGTCCTGGCGCGCGGGAGCCTCATCGACCTCGCCGATCTCCCCCCGGCCGTCAGCCAGGCCGAGCCCGTCGCGCGCGTCGTCGCCATCCCCCTCGGCATGCCGCTCGACGAGGTCGAGCAGCGCCTGATCGAAGAGACGCTCGCCCTCACCAAGGGGAACAAGGAGCTGGCGGCCAAGCTCCTCGGCATCGCGAGCCGCACCATCTACCGCAAGCTCAAGGAGTGAGCGATGAGAGCGGGAACGATCCTAACGCTCTTCCTGCTGGCTCTCGGCTCAGACGCATTCGCGGAACCGGTCCGGCTCTACGTCACCAACCTGGGAGGCAACACGCTCTCGGTGATCGACGCCCGGGCCCTCAAGGTGACCGGAACGATCGCCACGGCGCAGGATCCCCACTTTGCCGTCCCGACGCCGGACGGCCGGCGGCTCTACGTCACCATGGCCGGAGCCGACCAGGTCTGGGTCTTCGAGACGGCGAGCGACAAGGTCGTCGCGAAAATTCCTCTCGGGCTCAGGCCCACCCATCTCGCCATGGCCCCCGACGGGAGATTCGTGTACGCGAGCCTGGAGACCTCCCAGGAGGTCGGTGTGATCAGCACGGGGACGAACCGGGTCGAGGCCAAGATCCCCACCGGGCCCGAGCCCCATATCACCTCGGTGTCACGGGACGGGAAGGTCGTCTACGTGGGAGGGGCCGAATCCCACCAGATCTTCGTCATCGACCCGGCGGCCCGCCGCCTCGTGGACCGGATCCGGGTGGGATTCCTCCCTCATCTCGCCGTCTTCTCCCCCGACGGCCGGCGCGCTTGGGCCAGCAGCACGGGCTCCAACGAGCTGTCGGTCATCGACACCGCGACCCGGGCGGTCGTGGGGAGGATCGACGTGGGGCTGAACTCCCACGGGATGGCCGTGGCCCCCGACGGGCGCACGCTCTACGTGGCGAGCGAGGTGGGCAACAAGGTGCTCGTGGTGGACACCGAGAGCCGACGGGTCGTCGGGCAGATCCCGGTCGGAAAGATGCCCCACACCATGGTCCTCTCGCGCGACGGGGCTTACGCCTACACCGCCGACATGGAGGCCAACGCGATCTCGGTGATCTCCACGGCGAAGCGCGCGGTGGTGGCAACGATCCCGGTGGGTCAGGCGCCGTCCTCGATCGCGATTGTGGAGCGCTGACGTGCGGGCGCGCTTGGCGGGGATCGCGCTGCTGGTGGCCCTCGGCGGCGGGTTCCTGCTCTTCACGGGCTTTTTCGTTCACCCTCAGGGCGGCCGGGAGGTGGAAGTGCCGCTCACCGTCCAGAAGTTCGCCTTTTCGCCGGGGCGAGTCACCGTCGAGGCCGGGGACCGGGTGACGTTCAGGATCCGGTCCCTCGACATCACCCACGGCTTCAGCGTGGAGGGGAGGGGAATCGACGCCACGGTGCTTCCCGGCCGGGAGGTTCGCGTGACCGTTCCCGCGGAGCACCCCGGCAAGATCCGCTATCGCTGCTCCGTCATCTGCGGGCCGCTCCACCCGTTCATGGTAGGGGAGATCGTCGTCCGGCCCAACCGCTGGCCACTCTGGGGTGGCGGTCTGGCGCTGGTCGTGGGGCTCCTCGCCTCGGCGGCCGTGGGCCGCCCGGGCCCGCGCCGCGACCTGCTCGGCTGGCGGCCGCTCCGCTGGCTCCTCACGCGCCGCCCGCTCCAGTTCGCCCTGATCGCGCCGAACTTGCTGGCCTTCACCCTCATCGTCCTCGCCGGCCTCGTCGGGACGGCGACCGGCGCGATGAACTTCTCGACGATCTTCGTCTGGCTCGCGTGGTGGGGGCTCCTGGTGCTCTTTCTCATCCCGCTCGCGGGGCGGGCCTGGTGCGCCATGTGCCCGATCCCGGCGCCGGGCGAGTGGCTCGCGCGGCGGGCGATCGTCGAGCGGAGCGAGCGCCCGTTCGGCCTCGGCTGGGCGTGGCCCAAACGGCTTCAGAATCTCTGGCCGGCCTTCGGCGGCCTCCTCGTGCTCGTGCTCTTCGGTCTCATCGTGACGACCCGGCCCCTCGTCACGGCGCTCCTCCTGCTGGGGCTCGCCCTGGTGGCGCTGGTGACCCACCTCCTCTTCGAGCGGCGGGTCTTCTGCCGCTACCTCTGCCCGGTTGGCGGGCTGCTTGGGGTCTACTCGATGGCGGCATCCCTGGAGCTTCGCGCGCGAGACCTCGACGTCTGCCGGGAGTGCCGGGAGAAGGCGTGCTTTCGTGGGGGGGAGGGCTATCCGTGCCCGACGTTCCAGTTCCCGGGAGGCGGCATGACGCGGAACACCTACTGCCTCCTGTGCACCGAGTGCCTGAAGGCCTGCCCGTACGATAACCTCGCCCTCAGCCTCCGCCCCTTCGGCGCCGACCTGCTGGTCGCCCGGGGGCGCCGGGCCGACGAGGCGTGGATCGCGCTCCTCCTCCTGGGGACGGCGCTCGCCCACTCGGTGATCAAGCTCGGGCCGTGGGGATGGATCAAGTCCTGGGCGAACCTCGAGGGGACCCCGGAGTTCCTCCTCTATGCCACGCTCTTCCTCGGCACGGTCCTCGTCGCGCTCCCGGCGCTCCACTTCCTCACGGCGTGGCTCTCGCGCACCGTCGCCGGGGCGCCGCGCGTGAAGCTCGGGAGGCTTTTCGTCGATTACGCCTACGCCCTGATCCCGCTGAGCCTGGCGGCGTGGATGGCCTTCACGCTGGCGGTGGTCCTGCCGAACCTCTCCTACATCCCGCGGGTGCTCTCCGACCCGCTCGGGTGGGGCTGGGACCTCTTCGGGACGCGGGAGACGACGTGGACGTGGGTGCCGCTCGGCGTTCTGCCCTGGGCCCAGCTCGCCCTCTTGCTCGTCGGGCTCTGGGGCTCGATCCGGGTGGGGCACACGATCGTCGGGGACGCGCTGGGAGACCCCAGCGTTGTCCGGCGCGGCCTGGCTCCCCTCGTCATCTTTCTGGTGGCCATCGCCTGGGCCTTCCTGGCCCTGTACCTGGGGTGACGGCCATGAAGCGCATCGAGCGGACAGCCTTCGCCCTCGTCCTCGCCATCCTCATCGGCGTCCCCGCCGCGGTGTTCTCCTATCAGGCGCTCCGCGACAGGCAGCCCCGCGAGATCTACGTCGTGGCGCGGACGGTGGAGCGCGGGGGGTGGAGCCCGGCGCGCATCGTCGTCAAGCGGGGGCAGAAGGTGAGGCTCAGGATCCTCGCGGAGGACGTGACCCACGGCTTCCAGCTCCTCCACTTCGGGGTGAACGCGGGAGCCATCAAGACCGGGACGACCAAGGTCGTCGAGTTCACGCCCGACCGGGTGGGGGAGTTCCCATTCTACTGTAGCGTCCGCTGCAGCCCGCTTCACATGGCGCTGATGGGCACCCTCGTGGTCGAATGATGATGCCCCCTCACCTTCATCCTCTCCCCCCCGAGGGGGAGAGGGCAGGGTGAGGGGGAGAGGAGAAGAGGTGAGGGGCATCTGAGTTGGGCAGGGTGAGGGGGGGACGGGAGGGACGATGCCCACGTTTCCGGAAACGACGAAGGGGCTGGTCAGGCGCTGGAACCGTCGGGCCCGGCTCTACGACCGCCTGACGGCGCCGATGGAGCGTATGCTGGGCCTGGTCCGGGGGCGGGCCTGGGTCTTCGAGCGTGTCGCGAAGGGGCGCGTGCTCGAGGTGGGGGCCGGCACCGGGAAGAATCTGCCGTACTACCCGGAGCGGGCCTTCGTCGTAGCGAGCGACCTGAGCCCGGGAATGCTGGCGCGGGCGGTGGAAAAGGCACGCGATCGTTCGCGCGCCGTGCGCTTCGTGGTGACCGATGCCGAGGACCTGGCGTTCAGGGATGGGGCGTTCGACACGGTCCTCGCGACGTGCGTCTTCTGCACGGTGCCCGATCCGGTCCGCGGCCTCAGGGAGGCGCGGCGGGTCCTCAAGGATGGCGGCGAGGTCATCCTCCTCGAGCACATGCGGCCCCAAGGGTTCCTCGGCAGGCTCTTCGACCTGCTGGACCCGATGGCCAGCCGGCTCATGGGGCCCCACATCAACCGGCGGACTCTGGACAACATCCGGAGGGCGGGGCTGGTCGTCGTCGAGGAGCGAACCGTGTTCTCGGATTGGATCAAGGTCATCGTGGCCCGATAAGGAGGGGCGAGATGATGCCTGGAGGCGGGATGATGGGGTGGGGATGGGGCGGGGTCGGGATGGGGATCGGCTGGCTGTTCATGCTTCTCTTCTGGGGGCTGATCATCGTCGCGGGAGTTTTCCTGGTCCGCTGGCTCTGGGACCAGGGGCGGCCGGCCCCCCGGGGTGAAGGAGGCGAATCGGCGCTGGAGATCCTCCGGCGGCGCTACGCCCGGGGGGAGATCGACCGGGAAGAGTTCGAGGCCAAGAAGCGCGACCTCGTGGCATGACCTGATCAGGGAGGGAGATCATGGGCAAGCATCGGATGAAGCAGCCTCCGCCGCGACGCCCCGTGTGGCGCCGGGTGGTGCTCGGGGCCATCATCGTTGGGGCCGTCGCCGCCGGGGCCGCTTGGTGGCTCTCAGAGGCGGTGGACGTTTCCGGCGGGACGCCGCGGCTCGTTCTCGACCGCGAGGTGGTGGACCTCGGCTCTCTTCCCTTCGAGGCGCCGGTGAGGGTCGTCTTCACCCTGACCAACAGGGGGAACGGCTCCTTGAAGCTCGCCGACGTGCCGCGAGTCAAGGTCCTCAAGGGCTGCTGACCCCCCGAGGCGGTCGTCGGTCAGACGACCATCCGGCCGGGGCGCTCGACGACGCTGACCCTGAACTTCACGATGCACGAAGGGATGGGCGGCGCCCATGAGTTCCTGGTTCCGCTCAGGACGAACGATCCCGCCGGCGAGCGGCCGCTCATCGTCCGCTCCTACTGGGGGCCGCGGTGATCCGGGTCGAGGTCTACAGCAAGCGCGACTGCTGCCTCTGCGAGGAGGCGAAGGCGGTGCTCATCAAGGTCCAACGCGAGATCCCCTTCGACCTGCACGAGATCGACGTCGAATCTAGGCCGGAGCTCTACGAGACCTACAAGGAACGGATCCCGCTCATCCTCATCAACGGGCGTCCAGCCTACAAGTTCCGGGTGGACGAAGCGGCCCTGCGCCGGCGCCTCGCCAGGGAGCACGGCCGCGCGCCCGAAGGGAGGCTCGACGCGATTGTCGAATGATCGGAAATTCTGTCGAAAACGGGTGGGCGGCGGCAGGTATCCCCTCCGGCTAAGTTCCCACTGGCCAAGGGGTTCACCGATCGTCGCCGTTGGCACGGATTCTGCTGTTTTCAGGTGTAAGGACGCTTCGAAGGGGAGGAGGTGAGAAACGATGAAACGGTTCCTGAGTGTAGCGCTTCCAGTGACCGCCGTCATTCTGCTGGCCGGCGTGGCTTTCGCCCAGATGGGCGGCCCGATGGCCGGCGGCATGGGCGGGGGGATGATGGGCCCCGGCATGATGGGCGGGGGGATGATGGGTGGTGGGATGATGGGTCAGGGCGGCCAGGCCGGCCAGTCGAACTGCCCCGGCATGGCGGCAAGCGGCCAGCAGACTCCGGCGACTCAGATCACCGAGGACAAGGCCAAGGAGCTGGCCCAGCAGTACGCGAACCAGTACCTCAAGGGCTTCACCGTCGAGAAGGTGCTCCCGTTCACGGGGATGCACGGCACGATGTACTCAGTCGAGTTGAAGGGACCCCAGGACGAGGTTCGTACGTTCCACATCAACCCGTGGGGCAACGTGATGCCCTTCGGCGGCCCGCAGCGGATGGGTCGAGCTCGCTAGCGCAGTCCGGCCGGATCCAAGACCCCCGAGGGAGTATTCCCTCGGGGGTCCCATTTTGCTAGAAAGGGAATCGAGGCACCGCGATGAAGCTCTCCGTTGCTGCATTGTTCCTGCTTGTGGTCTGGCAAGGGTCGGGGGTGACGCTCCGAGCGGCCAGCGGGCCGGAGGAGGCCCGAGCGTCCAGCGAAGCCTTCCTCCGAGGACGCGCGGTGTACGAGGCCAACTGCGCTGTCTGCCACGGCACGGGCGGGGACGGGAACGGTATGGCGGCCCACATGTTCCGCGTCCGGCCCCGGGATTTCCGGCGCGGGCTCTTCAAGTTCCGCTCCACACCCTCGGGATCCCTGCCGATGGCTGGGGACCTGGTGCGGACCATCACCGAAGGCATCCGGTGGACCGGAATGGTCGGCCGCCCCGATCTGTCTGAGGCAGACCGAAGGGCGGTCGTTCGATACATCGAGACCTTCTCCCCGCGCTTCACCGGAGAGCGGCCGTCGTCGTCCGTGGCCGTGCCGCCAGCCCCGCCGGAGAGTCCGGACCTCGTGGCACAAGGGGGTCGGCTGTACCGCGACGCCGAATGCGGCAAGTGCCACGGAGACCGAGGCCGTGGAGATGGAGCCTCCGCTCCGGGGATGAAGGACGACTGGGGCTGGCCGACCCGCCCGACTGATCTGACGTGGCGGCCGCTCAAGCGGGGGTCTACCCCCGACGGGACGTACCTCACCATCGCCACGGGCCTTTTGGGAACACCCATGCCGTCCTACGGGGATTCGCTGGAGAGCCGGGACATCTGGGCGCTGGTCTATTACCTCGAGTCCCTGGTGCCGGCCGAACACCGGCTATCTCCGCTCCGTCCCCTCGGGGAGGAGCAGGCAGGCTGGATGGTGATCCGGATGCACGGGATGATGGGCCCCGGCATGATGCGCCGGATGCCCCGGATGCCAATGATGCGCTAGCCTCCGGCTACCCCGACTGACAAAATGTCGGACCGCGAGCCCCCTCCGCTCCTGCTTTCGTCATTCTGTCGAATCCTCCGGCGGCGGTAGCGTTTCCCTCCTGGCGAACCCACCGATTTCCCGCCGGTTTTCGACCTTCCTCCCCGGGCACCAGTCTTGCTCTGTTCACCCGTGGCGGCACTGCGGTCAGAGTGCGCCGGGAGGAACGCGATGGAAGAGTTCATCAGGAGCTACGGGATCTGGATCCTGCTCGCTGGCGTGTTCTTCGCCATGCACCGGTTTGGGATGGGGTGCGGGGGCGGCCGTCGCCACGGCTCCCAAACGGAGGAGACTCCAGCGAAGCCTGGCGAGGAGAAGAAACGGTCCGCCCACTCGGGCGGCTGCCACTGATCCTCTCTCAGCCATGAAGACCGAGCAGCGGACGTTCGGGATCAGCGGGATGCACTGCGCCGGATGCGTCTCGAAGGTCGAGTCGGCGGTCGGGGCGCTCCCTGGCGTGACGCAGGCGGTCGTGAGCCTCGAGCCGGGGCTGGCCCGGGTTCGGTTCGATCCGTCCCGGGTCGAACCGGCGGCAATCGCCGGGGCCATCGGGGAACTGGGCTACGCCGTCGAGGAGCGCCTCGAAGGCCAGGCCGCGCTCGACCGCGAGCAGGCGCTCCGCCGTGCGGAGATCCGCCGCCAGGGCCGGTGGATGGCAGTGGCCTGGCCGCTGGCGCTCATCATCATGGCCGGGACGTTCCGCGAGTACTGGATCCTGCCTTCCTTGATCCCGGAATGGCTCGGCCGCCCGTTCGTCCTCTTCCTGCTCGCCACGCCCGTCGTGTTCGGCCCGGGATGGCAGTTCTTCGTCCAGAGCGCCCGGGGCCTCGTCCGGGGCGTGGCGGACATGAACCTCCTCTACGCGACCGGGATCGGGGCCGCCTACCTCATCGGGGTTCTCAACACGTTCTTCCCCGCGGCGGGCTTCGGGGGCGAGAAGGCGATCTTCTTCGAGTCGGCGGTGCTGCTGACGGCGTTCATCATCCTCGGGAAGTACCTGGAGGCGCTCACGCGAGGGCGGACGTCCGAGGCCATTCGCAAGCTGATGCGCCTCCAGCCCAAGGTGGCGCGGGTCGTCAGGGACGGCGAGGAGCGGGAGGTGCCGGCGGAAGAGGTCGAGGCGCGCGATGTCATCGCCGTCCGGCCGGGCGAGCAGATCCCGGTGGACGGCCTTGTCCTCGACGGCTACTCCGCCGTGGACGAATCCATGCTCACCGGCGAGAGCCTGCCGGTGGAAAAGCAGGCCGGCGCCGTCGTCATGGGCGGGACGCTGAACAAGACCGGGACGTTCCGGTTTCGCGCGACCAGGGTCGGGAGCGAGACGGCGCTGGCGCAGATTATCCGGTTGGTGGAGGAGGCCCAGGCCTCCAAGGCCCCCATCCAGAAGCTCGCGGACTGGGTGGCCGGTCACTTCATCCTCGGGGTCCACGCTCTCGCGCTCGCCGTGTTCGTGTTCTGGTTCCTCCTGGGATACCGCCTCTTTTTCGACCCGGCCTCCGCCTTCATGCTCTCGCCGGCGAGCCTGGGGGAGATCGGCGTCTTCGGCTTCGCCCTCCTCCTGTCGATCACCGTGCTGGTGATCTCCTGCCCCTGCGCCGTGGGCATGGCCACCCCCAGCGCCATGATGGCCGGGACGGGCAAGGGGGCCGAGCACGGGGTCCTCTTCAAGGGCGCCGACGCGATCGAGGCGACGACCAAGATCCGGACGGTGATCTTCGACAAGACCGGCACCCTCACGCGCGGGGAGCCGTCGGTGACCGACGTCCTGCCGGCGGCCGGCATCCTGCGGGAGGAGCTCCTGCGCTGGGCGGCCGTGGCCGAGGTCGCCTCCGAGCATCCCCTGGGCGAGGCCATCGTCCGGGCGGCGCGCGAGGGCGGGGTCTCTGTGGAACGCCCCGAGTCGTTCCAAGCCATTCCCGGCCACGGCGTGGAGGCCGGCTGGCGGGGGCGGAAGATCCTCCTGGGCACGCGAAAACTCATGGCCCTCCGCGGAGTGGAGGTGAGGGACCAAGAGGAGCGGCTCCAGGCCCTGGAGGACGGGGGGAAGACGGCGATGCTCGTGGCCGTGGACAGTCACCTGGCGGGGATCGTTGCCTGCGCCGACACGCTGAAGCCCTTCGCACGGGAGGCGGTGGCGGGGCTCCGCCGGATGGGGCTCGAGGTTCTCATGCTCACCGGCGACAACCAGCGGACGGCGGCGGCGATCGCCCGCATGGTGGGGATCGACCGGGCGCTGGCCGAGGTCCTCCCGGAGGCCAAGGCGGAGGAGGTCGCGCGGCTGCAGGCTGAGGGAAGCGGCGTCGCGATGGTGGGCGATGGGATCAACGATGCCCCGGCGCTGGCCCGGGCCGACGTGGGGATCGCGATCGGCTCGGGCACCGACGTCGCCAAGGAGACCGGCCACGTGATCCTGATCAAGGACGACCCTCGCGACGTGGCGGTCGCCCTTCAGATCGCCCGCGCCACCATGCGGAAGGTCAAGCAGAACCTCTTCTGGGCCTTCGCCTACAACACCCTGGCGATCCCCATCGGTGCCGGCCTTTTCTATCCGGTCTTCAAGCTCGTGGTGAGCCCCGAGCTGGCCGCGCTCCTCATGGCGGTCAGCTCGCTCACCGTGACGTTCAACACGCTGCTTCTGAAGGGGTTCGTCCCGCCGTCGAAGCGGGCGAATCAGATCCGGAAGTAAGGAGGGAGTCATGTCGCAGGCAGTCTTGCACCCCGGACCGGTCGAGCGCCGGTCTTTTCTCAACTGGTTCCTCGGCACGGGCGTCGGCGCCTTCCTCGCGTCGGCCCTCTACCCGGTGACCCGGTTCCTGATCCCGCCGAGGGTTGAGGAGTCCACAGCCGCCAGTGTCGCGCTCGACCTCAAGGCGGCGGCGGTCAGGCCCAACAGCGGGCAGATCTTTAAGTTCGGCAAGCAGCCGGGCATCCTGGTGCGGACCCCCGCGGGGGAACTCCGGGCCTTCACCGCCATCTGCACCCACCTCCAGTGCACCGTGCAGTACCGCGAAGACCTCCAGCACATCTGGTGCGCCTGCCACAACGGCCACTACGATCCGGTCTCCGGGAAGAACATCGGGGGTCCCCCGCCGCGGCCGCTGGAGCAGTACACCGCCAACGTGCGCGGGGACAAGATCGTGGTGAGCCGGAGCGCCTCCGCATGAGCCCCGCGCTGGCCTCCACGGGGCTGTCCATCGGCGCCGCGCTGGCCTTCCAGGCGCTCGCGCGCTGGGTCGGCGAGGCGCCACCGCTGGCCGCCTGGGGCGGAACGGTCTGGATCTTTGTCCTCTCTATGATCATCTCCATGCCGCTCGTCACCGGATGGATCAAGCGGAGGTCGTCATGAAACAAACGTGGCTCTGGGTCGGCGCCGCCGTCCTCGTCCTCGGGTTCCTCTACCTGCCTTCCCTCGGAATCGGCGTGGGCCAGATCCTCGCGTTCCTCGTTCTGCTGCTTTGCCCGCTGATGCATTTCCTCGGAGGGCACCGGCACGGCGCCCACGGGAGCGAGGACGGCGGAGCGCCGGGGCCGGCCGTGCCGGCATCGCAGGAGATCAAGGCTTCCGACCGTGATCAGGCGTGATCCCGCCCCGATGGCCCTGACGCTGGGCGTCGGGCTCTGCACGGTGCCGGTCATCCTGTTTCTCCTTGCTCCCCTCGTCGGCTTGAAAGCGGCGGCGCTGGCGGCGGGCGGCCTGCTCGTGGCACTGGCCCTTCTCTGCTGGTCGGTGTGCGCCGTCAAGGCCGAGGTATCGTGAGGCGCCTGTGTCCGCTATGACTCAGCCACCGCACAACGCCGCGCTTGTTCGAGCGCTGGCTTTGCCAGCGCAACTCCTGGGGGGAGGCATCGGAAGGGGGGCGGAGCCCCCCTCC